>Ga0206922_1085_pt1 | contig 25685 bp, 20 predicted proteins | sample Alteio_BWOrgHeat_63_FD_152976 | JGI IMG/M metagenome (GOLD analysis project Ga0206922, IMG submission 152976) | Enriched cells from forest soil in Barre Woods Harvard Forest LTER site, Petersham, Massachusetts, United States -... | ecosystem: Environmental > Terrestrial > Soil > Temperate forest >... | reverse complement strand
AAATTTCATGTAGCGCCAAGAAATGTAAACGACACTTTTTCGGTTGACGTATATAACCAAATGCTGCTGAAGGCTGATGAGGCCAAAGTGTTTTTTACCAAAGAGGATGTTACAAAATTTTCTGCTTACGCTACGCTGATTGATGACGAGATAAGGCAGAAACACACCGATTTTTTAAACCTTTTTACCAGCACTTACCAGCAACGTTTAAAGCAGGCGGATTCATTGGCTGATGTTGTTAGTGCTAAGCCGTTTAATGTAAACCTTCCCGAAAAATTTACCATAACAGAAGATACCAGCTTTCCCGCTAACCTTGCAGCTGCGCAAATAAAGTTGTATAAAATATTTAAAATGAATGTGCTGGGCGATATAGCAGATGACCTGCCGGATAATTACAGATCACTCACCCCCGTACAGCAAAAAAAATACGTTGATTCAGCAGAAGCGGCGTTTCGTAAAAAGAACCAGATGTCATTCAAAAGAAAAATAAATAATATTCTGCAAAACCCATACGGGATGGTGCAATATATGGGCAACATGTATTGCGAAACGATTGCCCTTTGTTTTGACCCGCATACGGAATATATGCCCAAAACAGAAAAAGAGAATTTTGAAAGTGAATTGGGCCAGCAACGTTTTCGTTTTGGTTTTAGCCTGGAAGAAGATAAAGACGGGGGCGCTTTAATTGGCAACCTTCAGCCGGGCAGCCCTGCTTATAAATGCGGAAAGCTTAATAAGGGTGATAAATTTATGGTTATACAATGGGCAGGCAAACAACCTGTAGATGTGTCAGGCAGCTCACCTGACGAACTAAGCACCCTTATAAGCCAAAGCAACCACGATACCATTTATTTTACCATGCGTAAAGCAAGCGGCACTATGGTGCAGGTTGCATTACTTAAGGAACAGGCCAAAGACGAGGGCGCTGATGAGGATGATAACAAAGTAAAAAGTTTTATACTAAAGGGCGCTGCTGCCATAGGGTATATTTACCTGCCTGCATTTTACGAAGACTGGGAAAGCGGGGATAATGGAAATGCCGGTTGCGCCAACGATGTGGCTAAAGAAATTGTAAAGCTTAAAAAGGAAAATATCAGCGGCCTTATCATAGACCTTCGTTATAATGGCGGTGGCTCAGTTGACGAGGCAAGACAGTTAGCGGGCATTTTTATTGATGTGGGCCCGGTAGCCCAGGAAAAAGGAAGGGACCCCAAACCTTATACCATAAAAGATGTTGACAGGGGCACTATTTTCGACGGCCCCCTGGTGCTGCTGGTAAATGGTTACAGCGCCTCTGCATCTGAGTTGCTGGCCGGCACTTTGCAGGATTATAACAGGGCTATCATTGTAGGCACACCCACCTATGGCAAAGCAACTGCGCAGGTAGTTTTTCCTATGGATACCACGGTAACCTATGAAAATTTTACAAAGCGGCAGACCGAAAATTATATTAAAATAACTATTGAAAGGCTGTACAGGGTTAAAGGTACCACCGCACAGTTTACGGGCGTACAGCCGGATATTATGCTTCCCGATATACTGGATGCTTATATAAGCAAAGAAAGCGATGAAGAATTTGCGTTAAAGCCTAATCTTATTGACGCTAATAAATATTTTCAGCCTTATCCTCCGCTGCCTGTTGCAACCTTAGCTGCTGCGGTAAAGCAGGAGGTTGATACTAGTGCATACTTTAGCGAAGTAAAAAATTTAGTAGCAGCCTATAGCCAAAAAAAGGCGCCGAAGGATGTATCGCTAATGCTGGCCAGCTTTATTGCTGACAATAATGAGCACACTACGGGTGATTTAAAGGATAAAAAATTTGTAACAAAAAACTTTACGGTACAAAATAATCAATATGAATTAGCCAGGCTGCAGGCAGACAGCTACTTAAGCCAGCTTAACGACGGCTTTAAGCAAATTATCAGCACCGATCCCTACATTGGCATAGGCTACGATGTATTAAACAGGTTAAAAAAATAAATAATTGTAAATAAGTAACCTTAAACCAAAACAATGAAAAAATATCTTTCACTTTTATTAGTAACATTGTTGTTGCAGGCACTAAATGTAAAAGCTCAAAATTACGATGACCCCGGCGTTTATGTTAAGGCCATTAATAAAACACAAGCCGATTTCAACAAGGCCTATATGTCGTATATAAGTGCGGCATGGCACAGCAACCGGGCGATGAAAATTGAAAAACTCCGCCAGCAGGTTATCGAAGACCTTACAACATGCAGGTATAAGTTAATTGATATCCCTTATTACAAACACGATAACTCACTACGCCAAAGCAATATTGATTACTTATGGCTTATGAATAAAGTGTTTAATGACGATTATTCGCATTTAGTTGATATGGAGGCTTTGGTTGACCAGTCCTTTGACAAAATGGAACTGTACCTGCTTTTACAGGAAAAAATAAATGATACCCTGAAGGCTGCTACTGACAGGATGGACGTTGCAGAAAAAAGTTTTGCCACAAAATACAATGTAACCCTTACAGATGATAAAAGCCAGCTTACCCAAAAAATGGAACTTGCCAACAAAGTAAGTAAGTACCACGACAAAGTTTATCTGCTGTTTTTTAAATGTGAATGGCAGGAGAGCCAGGTGATGGATAATATGGGCAAAAAAAATATCACAAAAACTGAGCAGGCCCGCAGCGCTTTGCTTAAATACGCGAACGACGGGCTTGCCGGGCTTGATTCCCTGGCCAGTTATGACAATGACCCGATAATTGCGGATGCCTGCCGCCAATCGCTTGCATTTTATAAAAAAGAAGCTGAAACAGAGTTTACCAAAATATCTGATTTCCTGCTGAAGGAAGAAGAGTTTACTAAAATTAAAGCCGCTTATGATGCCAAGCCACAAAACACAAGAACACAGCAGGATACCGACGCTTATAAAAAAGCAGAAGCTGATTTAAATACGTCTTTTGCAGTGGCCAACCAAACCTTTAAAGGTATTATTGCCGACCGCAACAAGGTTATCATAAACTGGAATAATGCAGAGGAAAAATTTAGTAACAAGTATATGCCATACTATTGACAGGGCTTGGCAAGTGCTGCCCAGGTAAATATGCATTTGGTTACCGTTTATTTCCAAGTATGAAATTGATGATCCTGTTTATCGGTATTTGGGCAACCTCTTCTTGTGGGCAGCAAACCTCACATATTGATAATAAATGGCTGCCGCATAAAACAGGGGGGACTGTTATAGTGCTGCAGCCATTATCCTACCAGGGTAAATTTCTCACAGGCCTTAAGGATTCTATCCCAAAATATTATCCGGTAACTGTAAATATTGCTGCGCCTGTTAACCTTCCTGGCAATGCATTTTATGCACCACGCAACAGGTATAAGGCAGATACTATCCTTAACTTTATACAGCAAATAAAACCAGCAGGCACACGGCTTATAGTGGGAATTACTGGTAAAGATATTTCTACAAGAAAAGGCAATAACGCAGATTACGGTATTATGGGCTTTGGATTTCAGCCCGGCTATGCCTGCGTGGTTTCCATATTTCGATTACAAGGCGATAATCCAACAGAAAAGCTGCTCTTTCAAAGGCTTTTAAAAACAGTACTTCATGAAATGGGGCATAATTTTGGGCTGGCACATTGCCCAAATAAACATTGTATTATGGCAGATGCGAAAGGTGAGCTGAACCAGGATAATGAAACAGGTTTATGTGATGTTTGCCAGAAGAAACTTAATTTACAACCATAAAAATTAAATCCAAATAAAACTGCCTTACACAAAAAATTAAAGCTGCATGAAAAAGTTAATACTCCCCTTCTTTTTGCTGATAGTTACATTATCTGTTTCAGTAACACGTGTAAAGGCACAAAGCGCCACGGATGATGCCGGGACTTATATGGCCGCCATAACCAATGCAGAAACAGATATGAACAGAACATACATGGCCTATGTAAGCACCGCCGCCCACAGCAGCCGCAAAAGAAAAATTGAAAGATTACGCGTGCAAACAGTTGTGAGCATCACAGATTGCAGGTATAAGATTACGGAATTGCCTTTATATAAAGGCGACAATTCCTTCCGCCAAAGCAGTCTTAATTATGTGCTGCTTTGTTATAAAGTTTTTAATGAAGATTATGCGCATATTGTGAATATGGAAGATATCGCCGAGCAATCCTACGATGCCATGCAGGCTTATCTTCTGTTGCAGGAAGCTACAAACGACACCCTGAAAGTGGCTATGGCACGCATGGCTAAAGCACAGCAGGATTTTGCAGCAAAGTATAATATAAAACTTGTTGACCAAAAAACAGAGCTTGACGATAAAATGGATGCAGCAGATAAACTGAGCAAATATCATGATAAGGTCTATCTGCTTTTTTTTAAATGCAGTTGGGAAGATGAGCAGCTTACCGGGGCAGTAAATAAAAAAAGTATAACTGCTATTGAGCAGGCAAGAAACGCGCTGGATAAATATGCCCTTGAAGGCATGGCTGCGCTTGATACACTGCGGGCCTTTGAAAGCGACCCTTCACTGTCAGTAGCCTGCAAACAGGCGCTTGCATTTTATAAAAAAGAGGCAGAAACGCAGATGCCGCAGGTAACAGATTTCTTTTTGAAAGAAGAAAATTTTGACAAGATAAAAAAAGCCATGGATGCCAAAGGCGACAGCCGTACGCAACAGGATGTTGACACTTATAATAAGGCGGTAAATGATATGAACGCAGGCGCTGACAAATATAACCAGGTAAACGCCGACCTTAACAATGGCAGAAGCCAGGTTATTAAAAACTGGAATGATACAGATAAATCATTTTTAGATACCCATACGCCATATTATAAAGGATAAACCCATAGTACGGATGACATCCTTTTTGCAAGGATGTCATCCGTACTTAATGGGTTTGGGGGCGAACCCGGGTATCTTACGGCATCGCCTCATCTGCCGGTAAATACCTTTACCTAAAATAAAAAATCTCAAATATTCCCTTACTCCTTTACTAGCTTAAGGCATTTCTTCTCTGCATCATTGTCCATTAAATTTACAATATATACTCCTTTCGCGTATTTACTCATCTCAATATTTACCACGTTAAGCCCAATAACTTTTTGCCCGCTCTGTACCTGGAGGATCTTTCCTGAAATATCGGTTATTTCAACGGTGTACTTGCCCGGTTTGGATGCAGTAAATGAAAGCGATGCTTGCATATTTGCGGGGTTAGGATACAATTTTATTTCGCCTGCTAATGTTTTCCCTGCTGTTGATGCGTCAAATGTATTGCTGTATGCAGTTCGCGATGCAGCGGCTGTTGTAAAGGTTTGTGTGCGCGAGTTAACCGAATAGCTTACTGTGCTGCCGTTTTTACATTTTGTGGACGTGCGCCATTGGTAAATTGTTGCAGGGGCCAAGCCTGTTATTGCCAGCGTGCCGTTATTTGAAAGAATGTTTTTAGTAATCAAGGTGGTGGTTCCTTTAACCCAGTACTGTACCCTGTAGCCAACCGCGCAAGCAACGGGATCCCAATTAAGGACAGACGAAGAATCTGTGATGTTTGTCGCAGCCAAGCCGGTCGTGGGAGGCGGGCAGGCGCTTATGGTAATAGCGTAGCCCGTGTCAGCATAGGCATAATAATTATACCCTGTTTTTAGTGTATCGGATGACCTGATGCGAAGCCGGTAGCCATTTGCACTGGCAAGCCCCGAGGGTATTGCAGCATTTATGGTTCCGCTGCCTGTTGAAACAACATTGCCTATTGTGGTGGGGTTAGTAAAGCTGCCTAAGTGGTCGCTTAATTCAGCGGTAAAAGTGTTGCTGCCCGAAAAAACCAATCCCGAAGAAGTAAACGGAATAGTTATGGTGGTGCTGGTGCAGGCAGTTGTTGGAAACACCGCCCCGACAGATATATACTGATCTGATAGTTTGCCAAAAAATATATTTTGTACGCCTGAGACATTGTTTGTAAAGCTACCATTGAGGTTGCCGAGGTTTGTAATACTGTGCATATAATTGCCGCAGGTATAAATAGTACCATTTACCACTTTTAATGAGGATGCCCAGGCCTGGTACCCATCCGTGCCCAAAAATGTTGCCCATTTAAAATTGCCGTTCAGGTCGGCCTTAGCAACATAAGCTGCGATTTCATTAACCGAATCAGCAGGGGCATACAATGATGAAAAGCCCCGGGAGTCATTGCCGGCACCGCATACATACAAATATCCGCTGTTATAGCAAACGCCGGCAGCGTAGAAATTATCTAATGAATCGCCAAAAAATTTATCCCATAAAAAACCACCGTTGTTAGTCATTTTTACAAGAAAGTTTGAAACAGTGGATTTCCCGGTATTGTGGCCAAGAATAAGCTGCGAAGTTGTCGTGGGCTGTACGATGGCATATACATTATTGCTATTATCAACCGCCAGCCTGTTGGCAGTGCCATAAGTACTGCCATCGTTAAGTGTGTTCTCAGCATTATTACACAACTCCTTAGCAAATTGCCATACGCCCGAGGGGGAAAGCTTCGCAATAAAAGTAGAGTATGACCACGGGGCTGAAGGATGGTATAATACGGAACCAAAACCACAATTATTATTTGCCAGGCCCAAAAGAAAAATATTATTGTTGTTGTCAGTTATTATTGCATTGCAATCTGTTACAACAGCCGCATTACTATCGGAGGCGTAATTTGACCATTTTAAAGTACCGGCCACGCTGTATTTAAGCGCAATAATATTAAGGTGGCTGTTATTATTTTGCGACACGGGTATCACATCTCCGCCAAGCGTAAAGGGGCTATTAATATTATTGGTGCCAAACACAAACGCCACAACAATATTATTACTTTTATCACTGGTTATTATTGGATTATATTCAACTAGGCCGGGGCCATAATAAGTGGTGTCGCCCGGGCCGACAACAATGCATGGAGATTGCTTACCCGTTTTAATCCAGCCTACACCGCCGTTTGTATTAAGTTTCGCGATAAAGATACCAATATCAATAGTAGAGGCTGTAAAAGAAGCGCTTCCTATATTATACGTGTAATCCGGGCCATAATCTGTTCCGCTGCCGCAGTTGTATGTTCCATTTGGCCTTGAATATTGCCCTGTTATAAAAATGCCGAGTGGATTTACGGTTAAATGCGTGGCAGCTATAAATCCGGCAGAAGGTGTTGATGGCTTTATGAGTTTATACCATAACAAATTTCCGGCATTATCGTATTTGGCAAGATAGCTGCCATTGCCTGTGGCCCTGTAAATGTTGTTTAAAAACAGTGAATCATTAAAATAGCCCAGCACGTAAACGTTACCGGATGTATCGGTTTCTGTATCGTACGCGAAATCGCTTTCATTTGCAGAAGAATCGCCATTTGGCTCGGCGTGCGCCCATTGCCATGTTTGTGAGAATGAACGGCAGTTAAAGAATACTAAGATTATTAAAAAAAGAAAAGTAGGTTTCATATAATCAGGTTTTGGTTATTATCCGGGGAATCATAGAAAGCAATTATTAATGTATGTAACGGCTGTAGCAAACTGTACCGCTAATTATTGCCGCACTTATAAATTTTCCGGCTGATTGTTCAGATAGACATTCCGGCATTCAAACAACACATCATTTAAGCCTGTGCTACCTCTTCTTTGATCAGGGTTTTCAGTTGTTCCGCAAGTTCAGGTGTAACGGCAACGCCGTGAACTGTAAGTGCATGTTCAGCAGCGTGACTTAAAACTTCCTCTTCTGTATTGGCGCTTATAACGCCTTTGCAATCAAAGCCTGCATCAGAGCAATGTAATGTTTTCATGATCTTTTGTTTTATGATTTTTTTATAAACCGCCGGGCGTCTTTTTAAGGTTTAGAGCGTCCGGAATCGGTTGATTCTGCAATGCAATATTAAACAGGCTGTATGCATACAAACGGTATCAAAAGATACATAGCTAAAAAATTTTATAAAGAAATATTGAAGGGAGGCTGCCGGCTTAGCAGCAGGGAAAATACTATCCGGTTAAATGACCAATGACTCCTGTTTTATCCACCAGCAAAACAGGCATACAGGATTATAATAACTCAACAGCTCCGCGGAATTGTTTTATTTTTTTATCCTTTTCAAATTGCTTAAGTATGCGGGATATCACCACCCTTGTTGTACCAAGTTCATCAGCCAGGTTTTGGTGGGATAAATATATTTTACCCGGCCTGTTTCCTCCCTTTCGTTTCAAGTATTCCATTATCCGCACATCTATATGGTCAAATGCAAGCCTTTGTAACGAGCCGACCAGTTCGTCATAGCGGCTTCTAAACATTCTCAAAATATATTTATTCCATGAAGGGTATTTTAACTGCCATTCATTGATAAGGCTGGCGGGGAAAATGAGCGCGTCTGTAGGTTCTATCGTAATGCCGTGAGATGTGCTTTTATTATCAAAATAAGCCGCGGCGAGCGACATGGTACAGGTTTCTTCGGCACGAACATAGTACAGCAGTATTTCACGGTCTTCATTTTGCTGAAAAACCCTGATGGCGCCTTTAATAACAATTGGCAAAAACTTTACATACTGGCCATCCCGTACTATCACATCCCCTTTATTAAACGATACCACCTTTCCATGCTCAAGTATTTCCTGCTGCAGGCCGGGTTCGGTGAAAAAATGGAGGGTTCTAAATAACTCATTCATATTTGTAATGATGAAGGCTTAAAAAATAAAATGCCGTAAAATGTTTGGTTAAATTCAACCGAAGATAATCCTTTTGAAAAGATGTCATCCGTATTTGATGTGCCTTTAAGAGACCGAAAACAAATGCTGGCAAATTCGCTTATCTTTATTACATGGCGCAGGAAGATAAATTTAACTGCATAGCCCTGAATGCGAGAGTTTCAAGTTCGGTTTTGGGAAGGGCTTGGGCTGAAATGCCCTTTCCTACTTGACCTATAAAATAAAATCTACCCCACTCTTTTGATAGCTTTTATGTAAAATTAAAAATCGGAAAACTTGCTTAATTTGCAAGAAGATGTAAGGAGGCGCGTCGTTTGCATCGGCAACCTCCAATTCGTACATTTGTATTGATTCGCAATTCGTAGATGCTACTGACCTCCACCTTACGCCCTGTTCAAAGCCTCCGGTATAAGCCTGCCTGCTTTGGGTGCGTTTTTTTCAATGGTCTCGTGGTATTCGGCATCTTCATTCACCTGCCAAAGGTCGTATAGCTGTTTGCCTGCGAGTATATTTTTTACAGCAAGCATAGCAGTCATCATGCTGTGGTCCTGGTTATTGTATTTGTGCATGCCATTGCGGCCAATAAGGTGCAGGCCCTGGTATTCGGCCAGCCCTTGCTTTATGGTTTCCACCCGTTGCTTATAAGCCTGGTCATAAACGGGGTAAGCCTTTTTCTGCCGCACCACGTAACCATCTACTATGTCAGCCTGGGCGGCAAGGCCAATTTGTGCTATTTCCACTTTGCCAATATTAATCAGGTCAGCATCGGCCATATTCCACATTCCGTCGGTATCAAAGCAAAAGTACTCAAGCCCATAACAGGCCATTGATGGATCGGGCACCATTTCAGGGCTCCACGACTTAAAGTTCTGTATGCGGCCCACTTTTACTGACGGGTCATGAATATATATCCAGTTATCAGAGAAAATATGTTTGTCCTTTAAAATAAGTATCACGGTAATAAAATCCCTGTAACTCAGTGCGGCGGCGGCATTCATTGCTTCCTCAGCCGGGGCAGGAGAAAGCGACGCAATCAGTTCCCGCATAGGTGCTGAGGAAATAACATGGTCAAAACCCGTATATCTTTTACCATTATTTATCTCGATGGCCCATTCATCATTTTCCTGGTAAATGCCTGTTACCCTGGCACCCATTTCAACTTTTACACCCATTGCTTTGCTTTTGGCAGCACATACTTCCCACATCATACCCGGCCCAAGCCTGGGGTAACGGAAAGTGTCAATAAGGGTTTTAATAACGCTGTGCTTGTCTTTGCTTTTGGGGTGGAAAAGGGCGTTCTTAATAGTGCTGCTAAGCGATAATCCCTTTATGCGCTGGGCAGCCCAGTCGGCAGATATTTCTTTGCAGGATATGCCCCAAACCTTTTCAGTATAGGTTTTAAAAAATATGTTGAAGAGCCTTTTACCAAACTGGTTGCTAACCCAATCTTCAAAATTGGTAGGGTTCTTCACCGGGAAGAGTTTGGCCCGCAGGTAACTAAGCATGCAAAGGCCCGATTCTATAATGCCCAGCTTCTTCAACGCATCAAATGCAGCAAGCGGGTAACTGAAAAACTTTTTGCCATAGTATATGCGGGAACTGCGTGGCCGCTGCAGCATGTCGTCGCCAAGTATCTCTGTCCAAAAATCTTCCACCTCCTGCGATTTGCTGAAAAACCGGTGGCCCCCAATATCAAAATGGTAGCCTTTATAAGTTTCGGTTCGCGATATGCCGCCAACATACTCGGGGTCTGCTTCAAATACCGTAACATCCTGCCCCGCCTGGCCTAAAAGGTAAGCAGCAGTTAACCCGGCAGGGCCTCCCCCAATAATTCCTATTTTCTTTTTCAATTGCATGTTTAATATAAAAGCCCGTAAGCTATTTTTTATCAATAATATCCTTTGTTTCCGTTACCTGTACCGCAACATTTTCTGTTGCCGGGCGTGCCCATTTCTTAAAGATCCAGGCGCTGCTTACTCCTGCTGCGCTGCCAAATATGGCGCCTGCTGTTACGTCAAAAGGGTAGTGCACCCCCACATAAACCTGGGCAAAGCAAATAAGGGCCGCCCAAAACCAAAGCCAGTACCATTTTTTCCCTGTCATGCTTAAAATGGCGAAAAACCAAAAAGCAGCCATACCAAAATGGTTGGATGCATGGTTTGAGGGGAAAGAAAGCTGCCCCCCGCAATCAACTACATGCCGTATAATGGGCTGCAGGTCAGGCGCATGGCAGGGGCGCAAACGGCCAACCAACGGTTTTATAACAGAAGCCGCAACATAGTCGGTAAACCCAACAGTTGCAACACTTAACAGTATAAATTTAATGGCATATTTTATATGGTATCTCAATAGCCAGAACAATAAAAAAGCATATAAAGGTATCCATGTGAGTGGGTTACGCAGAAATGGCATTGCTACATCAAAAAAACCATTAGCCAGCCCGTGATGTATAAAAGTAAATAACTGCTTGTCAACAGTATCCAGCCATTTCAAAAAGGGCATCCAAAAAAATTTTCGCAAAGGTAAGCTTTCAGGGTTAAATAAGCGGTTACGGCAAAACGATATTGCAAGCGGGCTACCGGGATAAATGCATTGGCTTGTATATACTGCTGCTTTTCAATAAAAAAAGGCAGCAAAACCTCACGTTTTACTGCCCGCATAAATAAGTTAAAGTTTGTAATTAATGCTGGTTACCCTTACCATCTGTAGTATAAGCCCCAATATCGTTATTATAAGTAGGGTTGCCTTTACCAATAGTAGGTGAGCCTGCCTTTACATGAAAATCGAAATTTGACGGAACTATCCTGAGAGAAGGATCCGGAGGTGTAGTATAACCTACAAACATAGGATCTAAATTTCCCGTGGCGGTTGAAATAAGGTCAGAGCTTTGCGGTTTGCCTAAAGAACCGGGAGGATAGAAAAAGCCGCGTAATGAATCTACGGTTGCATAAAAAAAGTTATTTCCGTAAGATACATTGGCTATATCTGCCGAAGGAGTAATATCCAAACCGTAGTAATTGTTCACAAGCAGGTTATTAAAAAATTTTCCGGCACTACCGGCATCACAAAGAATGCCTCTTCCTGGTTCTGCTGCGCCCCGCCTGAACCCATTGTCCACGCAGGTATTATTATACACTACAACATTCGTTTGGGGGATAGTGACCGTAGTACTGGTATAATCTTTAATAGCGCTGCCTGCACCGCCCCACAGTACATTATAGGCTACTGTGCCTGTTACACCGGTATGAAAATCAATTGCGTCCCCGTCTGTAGTGCCATTCCCCATAAATGTATTACGCAAAATGGTAACCTGGGCTGCTGCATAAACACCTATCGCATTGTCCTGGCCGCCGATAAACCAACAATCCTCTATATCTACTATTATATTTGAACTGATACCAATTGTTTGCCTCGTGCCCCCGGAAGAATCAGGGCCGCCTGTCCAATTGATCTTAGTCCAGAGAAAAGTTACCGCTTTGGCGCTGTCGCACTGAAACCCGCCCCATTGCCCTGGTTGCTGAACAGGTGCTGTAAAAACTACCGGCTTGTCTTTAGTACCCTGGGAAAGGATAGTACCCTGGATATAAAAAGCGCTGTTATTTACTACGTTAATTGTAGCCCCTGCCTGCACTACCAATGAATCAGAGGGTAGAACAGTAATATCCCCGCTAACTGTATAAGTAGAATCCGCGAGCATTACACCTTTAACTGCACCGCCTTTTAGGGTGGTACCTGTAATAGCCTCGGCGGGCAATTGTGGTTTAGTGTTTGTAGTAACAGAGCTTTTAGTGCAGGAAGTAAAAATTAAAGCAGCTGTCGCGGCAGCGGCTGTCATTTTCGTAAATTGTCGTAATGTTAAACTGAGTGTTTTTTTCATATTTGTTGTTGTTTTTTATGTTTAAATAATTCAATTAATTAATGCGAATACCTTATACCTAAATTATAACTGGCCCTATAAATGTTTGTAGCCACAACGAGCGTTCCCTGGGATTTAAGTGTAGTTGGCGTGTTAAGAAGATTATTGAATTTTCCAAAAATGGTAAAATGCTTGTGAATATCTTTTTCAAGCGAAAAAGCAAGTGTTGACATAGGAGTTTGATAATAATCCGATTGATAGTAAACAGCAACTTCAGCCAGGGTCTTTCCCTGGTATCCATAAGCGAGTTGGGCAAAAAACCCGTGCCTTACATTTTTATATAATAATGAAACATTTAAAATATGATCAGCCTGGCCCTGGAGAGGGCGGGTTTCGTTTACATGCAGGCTGTCAATCTGGGGCAGATTTGGATCATGGTTTGCCTTATAATACAATATTTTAGGGGAAGTAATAGCCGAATGGGTATATGTATAATTACCGGTAATTCCAAAATTGCCCCAATATTTTGTAAAGGCCAATTCAGCTCCGTAAGTATGTGCTGTACCAAAGTTGGAAGGTGTATATTCTATTTGCCCGCCACTTACACCTTGTAATGCCAGCTCTATGGGGTTTTGAATCCTTTTATAAAATACCCCTGCAAATATTTGTTCATCTTCTTTGGGGTATAATTCGTAACGTATATCATAATTATCGGCAACCGCATGTTTCAAATAAGGGTTACCCACCTCGTTAAAGTCAACTCCCCTGATGGTATAGGGTACCAGTTCATAATAATTGGGCCTTGAAATTGACTTAAAATATGAAAGGCGCAGGTTTTCTTTAAGCGAGAGCCGGTACTTTAGATAAATGCTTGGCAGCACATCGGTATAAACAATATTAGCGGAAGTTAAGGCAGTAAGGCTTTGTGTGTTTATATTAAAGTTTTGCTGCGTATTTTCTACCCGTGCACCACCCCCCAGGTCAAAATTCTTTTGGTGAAATTTAGCCATAACATACCCGGCTGCAACCTTTTCACCGGCTGTGTATGAGTTAGGGTCGTATGCGTTAGAACCTTGTGCATTAAAAACACTCCACTGGGCATCATAAATATTCGTCCAGGCGGGCTTGCCCCCCGTTGAACCACCGTTTCCATTGGTTGTGGGAGGGTTTAACTGGTACATATCCTGGGAGTTAAACCTTGATTTTGAACGGTATAATCCCCCTGCCTTTATCTCAAGCTCATTAGGTTTTAATTTTGTACGCCAGGTTAAATTTATTATCCCGGTATAGTCTTTATCATCGTTTTTTTGCCATATACGCGAGATGCCATCAAAATAAGTTCCGGTCCTGGTCAAATTTGAGTTAATAAGAAAATCTGTAGTTATCTCTGCTCTGTCTGGAGCCCGTTTCCCTGCCTCAGAAAGTACACCGGCCCAATCGAGTATTAAATTTTCAGATAAAAGGTGTTGCCCCGATATTTTTAAGTTCTCAATATGTTCATGCTGGGTGAGTGACCGGTAATTTGCAAAAACCTGTCCTGTTCCCGGGCCGGTCCTTCCGGTTCCTTCTAGGGTAGTATCCTGGCTAAACCGGGTTTGCGCAAGGTAACTGTATATATATACATTGTTGATGCTGATACGGTTGTTTTTATTAAACACATAATCAACATGAGCAACCAACCCGTTATTAAACTGTTGTGTATAGCCATTATAATTAGATACATCAATAGCATGCAGATCATTGGAAACCGCCTCGTTTACCGGTGATACAGAATACAGGGAACTAATGTTGCCATAATATTGGTTTTGTGCATTATCCGCTATAATAATACCTAACTTATTTTTGAAAAAACGATGGGTATAGGTAAAGCCTAAAGTTCCTGTAGGCGGTGCCTGCTGATATTGAAAATCAAGGTTTGATCTTGAGAAATCACCCGGCTGCGTTACATACCCACGAGGGTTACGCTGAATGGGGCTAAGTGGTTGAATCTGTGATTTATCAAAGCCAATATATTTTTCATCCCAAAATAATTGACTGTACCCTACACTTGCAGTTGCTTTGAAGCTGGCATTATCAGGTGCATCTTTAACAACCATATTAACCGTACCGCCAATAGCATCTGCTTCCATATCAGGAAGAAGGGACTTGCTGATCTCAATACTGCTTAAAATATCTGATGGTATAATATCAAGTTGTACAAACCTGGCTTTTTCATCGGGGCTGGCGATCTTTATTCCATTAACGAGTGTATTGTTATACCTCGGTTCCATACCACGGATAACTGAATAAGCTTCATCCCCGCCACTTGAACGCTGGATGGTTACACCGCTCATACGCTGTAATACGTTGGCTGCGTTAATATCCGGGGAACGTACCATTGCCTGGGCCGATATAACATTGGTTACATTGGCTGCATTCTTTTCCCTTTGACGGGCACCAGCTTCTTCTTCTTTATTGAACCTGCTGAATATTGTTACTGAATCAAGGGTGTTTATCTTTTGATCAAGTGCGGCATATAATTTGAGGTTTTGGTTGGCTTTAAGTGAAATATGCTGAACGATGGTATCATATCCTACATTTTCAAAAGTAATGTCATATTCACCTGCGGGAATACCCGGTATCTCAAAATCCCCTTTACTGTCCGCAGCTTTTTGAATACTCAGTTTTACAATGGAAACTGATGCTCCGGGAAGCCCCTCCTTTGAATATGCATTAAGTATTCTGCCGGAAATTTTACCCGTTTGAGAATAGGCGCTCTCTATTAAAATAACTGGCAGAAGAATTAATAATATAGCTTTGATAGTGTAGCTCACGGTTATAAATATTTTCGCACAAAATTGCGGTTGTAACCGTACGTAAAAACCGGGCAAATATGATTTAATATTTAAGTAATAATTTGATAATCATAAAGTAATAATAATTAGCAAGCTTCAGAATTGCTTCAGAATATTTTCATACTTTGTTCACATTATCACATACTTTTATATATTATATTCCCATATTTTTAAAAAAAATTACCGTGAAAAAAAACCTTTTAAAATTGTCTTTTTTAGCAGTGCCATTTTTATTTAGTTATGTAACTAAAGCGCAAACCTCAGGCACCTATTCTTTAGATAAAACCATAGCTGTTCCGGGAGATGGCGGCTATGATTATCTATCAATTGACGAAGCAAACAGGCACCTGTTTGTTTCGCATGGCACTTCAGTAAATGTGATTGATCTTAAAACGGAGCAGGTCATTGGCTCAATTGATAACATGAAAGGCGTGCATGGTATAGCCGTGGATAATGCGGTAAACAGAGGCTTTATAACCGATGGCAGGGATAATTCAGTGGTTGTGTTCGATCTTACCACTTTTAAAACAATTACCACTATTCATGTAACTCCTAACGGGCCTGATGGTATTATGTTTGACCCCGCTTCAAAACGGGTTTTTGCTTTTTGCGGCGATGGCAATGCTGCTTCAGTTATTGATCCGAATACTTTAACTGAAATAGGGACAGTTGACCTGGGCGGAGGGCCCGAATTTGCAGTGCCCGACGGCAAAGGGCTGATATTTAACAACCTGGAGGACAAAAACAGCCTTAATGTTATTGATGCAAGTGCAATGAAGGTTATACATAATTATCCTTTATCGCCTTGCGGCGGCCCAACCGGCCTTGCATTTGATGCGCAACACCAGCGGGCATTTACCGGCTGCCGCGAAAATAAAGGGATGAGTGTGGTTGATGTAAATAGCGGGAAAGTAATTACTACTTTGCCAATTGGCGCAGGCGTAGATGCAGTTGTTTATGATGCATCAACCCAGCTTATTTTTTGTTCGAACGGAGATGGCACCACTACCATTATTAAACAGAATTCAGCGGATGATTATTCTGTAGTACAAACCTTAAAAACGCAGTTCCGTGCAAAAACAATGGCGCTTGACAAGGTTACACATAAAATATATTTAAGCGCACCTAAATTTGAAAGCGAAACAGGGCCAAGAAAAGTAATACCGGGCTCATTTACCGTGTTTGTATATAAAATGAATTAGGGGGGTAAATTAACCCTTAGCTTCTATATCATTATTTGCAAATAGAATTAGCGGATGCCTGTTTAAACAGGCATCCGTTTTTATTTTGACGTATTATAATAGTCATTGCCAGGCAAACTTCTGCCTTTCGTAAATAATGCACGGAGGTTCTAAATTACCGTTTAAAAACAGGGTAAAATTTCCATTCATCCTTATTAATTTCTATTTATTACTGTTCTATTGCTAAGTTTGTTTATAAAACCAGCGGCATATAGTAATATTTTTGTAACAGGAGGCAGTTAACTACGTATATCTTTTTTTGTATTTTTATATTGATTTATAAAAAGGGAATACTTAAAACATGAAATTTTGCGCTGCCGGTTCAAGAGGCTGCATTATCGTTGATAGCCGGAATGCCTTAAAAAATTATAGTGGATTATTAAAGTAATTTATCTATAGTAAAGATTGCTTTATGGTGAGAAAAAAGATTTTGTTTCTAATAGGTTCGCCTAATCAAACTACTCAAATGCACCAGGTTGCTTCCGGGCTTCCTGACTACGATTGTTTTTTCAGCCAGCTATTCAGTGATGACAGGTTAGTAAAAATGTTTTTGCGAAGCGGTATGTTAGATACTACCATTCTTGGGGGAGAATTTAAAAGAAAGGCTGATGCCTATCTTAAGGAACATAACCTGCCCAATGATCATGCAGCATCAGTATATAATAATAAATACGATCTCGCTGTACTTTGTTCCGACCTGATCGTTACTAAAAGGCTTAGAAACTTAAAAACAGTTTGGGTGCAGGAAGGAATGACCGACCCTCTTAGAAGCTGGGGGAAATTAATTAACCGTTTAAACCGGCCGGGCTATCTTGCTTTTAACACGGCGCTTAACGGCGGTTCAAATATTTGTGATATTTATTGTGCGGCATCAAGCGGTTATAAAGACCAGTTTGTAAAATTGGGTACAGACTCCTCAAAAATATTTGTAACAGGCATTCCTAATTATGATAATGTGCAAACTTTCCGCAACAACGATTTTCCTTACCGCCATTATGTAATGGTCGCCACTTCTGATATAAGGGAAACATTCAACGTTGATAACAGGGAAAAGTTTATTGGTAATTGCGTAAAGGTTGCAAATGGCAGGCAGCTTATTTTTAAGCTTCACCCCAACGAAAATAAGGAACGCGCGGTTGGCGAGATACAAAAATACGCACCCTCAAACACCCTTATATATACAGATGGCAATACCAACCATATGATAGCAAACTGCGATGAGCTTATTACGCAATATTCAACAGTGGTTTATATTGGCATTGCTTTAGGCAAAAAAGTGCATTCATATTTTGATGTTGAACACCTTAAAAGATTAACCCCGGTTCAAAATGGTGGTACATCAGCTTCTGCCATCGCGGAAATATGCCGCGGTTATGTTGAATTTAAAGGAAGCAGGGGCGAGTTTCTTCAAACATTTAAATTACCGAAGCTTCAATTTGCTTAATGGCAGGTGTTCAGCCAAATATTGTAACTGTTATTCAAACAAGAAAAGGTTCGTCAAGATTGCCCGGTAAAGTGCTGATGCCTTTAGCGGGCAAAACACTTTTTGTAAGGCAGGCAGAGCGGGTGCTTGCTTCAAAATTATGCGGCACAGTAGTGATAGCTACCACAACAGATACAGGTGATGATATTATTGAGGAAATAAGCAAGCAGGAGGGGTTTGAGTGCTTTAGGGGTGATACCTTAGATGTATTAGACCGCCATTACCAGGCAGGCTTAAAATACAATTCAAATGTGGTGATCAAAATTCCAAGCGATTGCCCTTTAATAGACCCAAAGATCATTGACCGCGTGATTGCTTATTATCTTGATAACAAACAAAGCTTTGATTATGTAAGCAACCTTCACCCGGCCACATATCCTGATGGCAATGATGTTGAAGTGATGAGCATGGGGGCTTTGGAAGCTGCATGGAAAAATGCGGATAAATTGTTTGAGCGCGAACATACTACGCCGTACATTTGGGAAAGGCCTGAAAAATTTAATATTGGTAATGTTGTGATGGAAAATGGGAAAGATTATTCAATGATCCACCGCTGGACAATAGATTACTACGAAGATTATCTATTTATAAAAAGCGTTTTTGAGGAGTTATATCCCCATGATCCTTTATTCTCCTGCCAGGATATTCTTAATTTACTTCAAAAAAGAGAGGATATATATAACATCAACCATAAGTTTGCAGGAGTAAACTGGTACAGGAACCATCTTGATGAATTAAAAACGGTTTCGGCCGAACAAACAAAAATTATTGAGCAGTAGTATGACAAAAGACAAATTGGAATCGCTTCAATCAGTTGCTTTAAAAGTAAGGGAGCATATTATTGGTATGTCCACAGGCGGTGGTTGTTTTATTGGCGCATCTTTATCCTGCGTTGAACTGGTGGTATATCTTTATTCTGAATTTTTGAATATTGATCCATCCAATCTTAAAAACCCCGACAGGGATTATCTTTTCTTATCAAAAGGGCATGATGTGCCTGCATTATACGGCACGCTTGGCGAATTAGGGTTTATAGATCTTTCAAGATTAAAAAATCATCTTCTTACAAATGATTCTGTCTATTGGCACCCAAACAGGAATATTCCAGGGGTAGAGTTTCATTCGGGTTCCCTGGGCCATCTGCCTTCGGTTGCTGCTGGTGTAGCGCTCGACTGCAGGCTGAAAGACGAGCCAAATCAAATTGTTGTTATAACCGGTGACGGCGAACTGAATGAGGGCAGTGTTTGGGAGACGATATTGGTTGCAAATGCATACAAGCTTAATAACCTGACCATTATTGTTGACAGGAACCAGTTCCAGGCAAACATCAGGACAGAAGAACTGGTACCACTGGAACCGCTGGAGGATAAATTCAAAGCCTTTGGCTGCGAGGTTAAAAGAATAAATGGCCATAATTTTATGGAGATTGAAGAAGCGCTGAAAGGCATACCTTATACCGGCAATAAGGTAAATGTAATAATAGCCGACACAGTAAGAGGAAAAGGCCTGCCAAGCATTGAAGCTAAAGCCGACAGGTGGTTTTGCGCATTTACAGAAAAAGAAACCGGGCAGTTGATGGAAGAACTGCATGGCCATGCAAAAGCATTTATTGAATCAGAAACTTTAATAGTACGATAGATGGGTTACGAAGAACTGCTGTTGCAAACAGCACAGGATGACGAAAGGATAGTTGTTATGACGGCGGAAAACCGGGCATTAGTGCGCAATATGCCCAAAAACCTTGGCGCCCGCTTTATTGATACCGGTATTACCGAACAAACAATGGTTGGTATGGCTGCGGGCCTTGCATTGCGTGGGCGCATACCTGTTGTTCATGCGCTGGCACCATTTTTAACCATGCGGGCCTTTGAATTTATACGCACCGATGCAGGCATAGCAAACCTGCCCATAAAGTTAAGCGGGTTTATTCCGGGGTTCTTGTCAGATGGCAATGGCCCAACACACCAGGCCATTGAAGATATTTCCATTATGCGCGGCATACCTGGTATGGAAGTTTATTGCCCCGCCGATGAAGATGATCTTGTAAAAATGCTTCCGCATATTTGGCAAACACCTAACCCCGCCTATGTGCGCATCAACCACAAAAAAGGCAATTACGATCATGCCCCGTTTGAACCAGGTAAAGCGGAAGTAATAAGCGAAGGCCGCCATATTACTTTTTTGGTACATGGTTTTTTACTGGGCAATGTGCTGGAGGCAAAAGAAATATTGAAAGATGAGGGCGATGCAGCAGGATTATCTGTGGGCGTTATTAACATGCGTACCCTTAAACCGGTTGACGAAGAAATAATTATAAACAGCGTTAAAAACAGCGAAGCGCTTGTAATAGTGGAAGACCATTTTGCGACAGGCGGCTTATATTCAATAGTAGCAGAAACACTTTTAAAACACAGGATCACTGCCCCGGTACTTCAAATAGCATTAAACAAATGGTTTAAGCCGGGATTGCTAAATGAGGTGCTGGAATTTGAGGGCTTTACCCCTGCGAAGATCGCCCATAAAGTGAACGCCTTTTACAGGAGCGGCACAATTGCTGAAACTTTTGGACTAAATAAATAATTACAAATGCCTAACAAGATTGCTTTTAACGAAGACTACCCTGTAATAACAGAGTCTGACAGGTTGTACGAGCGTGCGTTAAAGATAATGACACCTGTAACACAAACACTTGCCAAAGGGCCGGGCCAGTATGTAAATGGTGTTGCGCCAAAATATGTAAAAAAAGGCAAGGGCGCCCATATTTGGGATGTGGACGGTAACGAATATATTGATTATAACATGGGCATTGGCCCGCTTTCTCTGGGGTATTGTTACCCAAAGGTGGATGAAGCCATCATAGCCCAATTAAAGGATGGCATCACCTTTTCGCTGATGCATGAGTTGGAGGTTACCTTAAGCGAACTGGTTCATAAGATCATACCCAATGCCGAATCCATCCGCATAAGTAAAACAGGTGCGGATGTTACCAGCGCGGCCGTAAGGGTGGCACGTGCTTTTACAGGCAGGTCAAAAGTGTTATGCTGCGGTTACCACGGCTGGCACGATTGGTATATTTCCGTTACAAGCCGTAACAAAGGAATACCCGAAGGTGTTAAGGAACTTTCTGCAACGTTTGAATACAATGATATTGAATCGGTAAAGGAAGGGCTTGATGAAGATACAGCCTGTGTTATACTGGAACCATTTGTATTTGAAGCCCCAAAAAACGATTTTCTGAAAGAACTGAAAGCGGTTTGTGAAGAGAACGGTACCCTGCTGATATTTGATGAAATGTGGACAGGGTTCAGGATAGCAGTTGGTGGTGCGCAGGAATATTTTGGTGTAACGCCCGACCTTGCCTGTTACTCCAAAGCTTTTGCCAATGGCATGCCTATTTCCCTGTTAACAGGCAGGAAAGATGTGATGCAGCTTTTTAATGAAGATGTTTTCTTCTTTACCACATTTGGCGGCGAAGCGCTTTCACTTGCTGCGGCGGTGGCCACTATTCATGAAATGATTGAAAAGAACGTACCTGCATACCTTGCTGAAAAAGGCAATGTATTAAAAAAAGGGTACAATGCCATTGCAGAAGAACTGGGCATCAGCCATTATACAAAATGCGTTGGGTACGATTGCCGTTCATTGATTACGTTTGATGCATCGGCAGGCAACCCGCTTGAAGTAAAATCATTTGTGCAGCAGGAACTGATAAAAAAAGGCATTCTTTGGTCAGGGTTTCACAACATGAGTTTTAGTCACACCGATGAAGATATAGCTTACACCTTAAAAGCTTACCGCGAGGTTCTTGCATTGCTTAAAGATGCTATTGCAAAAAACCAGGTTGCCGCTCTGCTAAGGGGTAAACCCGTTGAGGCGGTATTCAGGAAGATCAGTAATTTTAATATGAAACCAAAATTAAAGGTTTAGGAAATAAGGTTTAGGGTGCAAGGCATTATGCTGTTCCTAAACCTTATACCCTATGCCTTACATCTTATTATGGAGCTTTTTTCTTTAAAAGGCAAAACAGCTATTGTTACAGGTGCATGCGGCTTACTCGGAAAGCAACATTGTTATGCGCTTGCCGAAGCCGGCGCTAATGTGGTTGTAGCGGATATAAGCGAAGATATGTGCTCAGCCTTCGCATCCTCGCTGGGTGCAGGCCATTTAGGCGTTGGCTTTGATGTTACCACCCCTTCATCCATCCAGGCTGCCAAAGAGAAGATAATGGAGAAATATAACCGCATTGATGTGCTTGTTAATAATGCAGCTATTAATGACATGTTTGAAAACCCTTTACTGGCGGGTAAACAATCAATGTTTGAAAATTATCCCCTGGAGATGTGGGACAGATCATGGCGTGTAAATGTAAGCGGGGTGTTTTTGTGTTCGCAAATATTCGGCAGCGTTATGGCAGAGCAAGGTTCCGGCAGTATTATTAATATTGCATCTACTTATGGTATTGTTGCCCCCGACCAGAGTATTTATAAGAACGAAAAGGGCGAGCAAACGTTTTATAAATCGCCTTCCTATCCGGTAACAAAATCAGCTGTTATCGGGTTCACCAAATTTCTTGCATCCTATTGGGGCAATAAAAATGTAAGGGTAAATACACTTTCGCCCGGCGGTGTAGAAAATAGCCAGGACGAATTTTTTAAAAACAATTATGCCGGCAAAACGTTACTGCACCGTATGGCTGCGCCAACAGATTATAAGGGCGCGATTGTATTTCTTGCAAGCGATGCTTCGGCTTATATGACAGGGGCAAACCTGGTAGTGGATGGCGGATGGACGGCTATTTAAAATAAACAGCATGGATGAAAATTTACTGAAAGAAAAAGCAGCCAGGATAAAACTACTCTTAACAGATTCAGATGGGGTGCTTACTGATAACGGAGTGTATTATTCTGCTGATGGGGAAAAAATGAAACGGTTTTCAATCCGTGATGGCATGGGTGCAGAGCGGTTACGAAAATTATGTAATATTGAGACGGGTATTATAACAGGCGAAACTTCCCCGTCGGTAATAAAACGGGCTGAAAAATTAGCTATAACAGAATTACATTTGGGGATTAAAGATAAAGCCGGTGTATTATACGAAATTTTGGAAAGAAAGAACCTTAGGGCGGATGAGGTGGCTTTTATAGGGGACGACGTAAATGATCTTGCGATAATGGCACTTACGGGGTTTACCGCCTGCCCTTCGGATGCCATGATACAGGTAAGAAGAAAGGTTGATTATATTTGTGAAAATAAGGGCGGGGATGGGGCGTTTAGGGAGTTTGCAGAATTCATTATTTCATCACAAAACAAAGAATGATTGATATCTAATTAAGTCTTCAGTTAACCATAAACTAAAAACATATGAAAAAGGTAAAGCTCAGCGGAAACAGGAGTATTGGGGAAGAGGAGCCCATTTATATTATCGCAGAAATAGGCATTAACCATAATGGTTCTCTTGATATTGCAAAGAAACTTATTGACGAAGCTGCGGCTGCAGGGTGCGATGCTGTAAAATTTCAGAAACGTACGCCCGAACTGTGTACCCCAAAAGACCAGTGGCATATTCTCAGGGATACTCCCTGGGGGCAAATGACTTATATCAACTACCGGCACATGGTAGAATTCGGGTTTGATGAATATGATGCCATTGATAAACATTGTAAAGAAAAAGGGATTGACTGGTTTGTATCATGCTGGGACGAAGAAGCTGTTGACTTTATAGAGCAGTTTAATCCCAAGGTTTATAAGTTCGCATCTGCCTCCCTTACAGACCATGCGCTGATTGAAAAAGTGAAGCTGTTGGGTAAGCCTTATATTTTATCAACCGGTATGTCAACCATAAATGAGATACGGGAAACTATTGAAAAATTTGGTACGGATAATTTACTTATCGCACATTCAACTTCAGCTTATCCCTGCCCGCCAAAAGAGCTCAATCTTAAAATGATAAAAACGCTTGAAGGGCTTTATCCCACAACCCCAATTGGCTATTCAGGGCATGAAACAGGGCTTGCTACAACAGTAGCAGCCGTTGCTATGGGCGCCTGCTTTGTTGAAAGGCACTTTACCCTCGACAGGGCTATGTGGGGGTCAGACCAGGCTGCTTCAGTAGAACCGCAGGGCATGCAAAGGCTTGTGCGTGATATTCGCGATGTAGAGCTCGCCATGGGCGATGGTGTAAAACGCGTTTATGAAAGCGAGCTTGGCGCTTTAAAGAGATTAAGAAGAAAAGCATCGGCAGTTAATAGCTGAATATAGCAGAACAATGGATCATATAGTTTATTATACAACGGGCATCCTGGTTATTAGTGTATTTGTTTTTATAATACTTGAAAAAAAATTTCCCTATACAAAAGGCTTGAAAATTTTCAGGGAAGGTTTTTGGGTTGACCTTGTGTGGTACACCTTTATTCAAAGCTATTTTCTTAAGATATTGATATTCGACTATATTCTTACGCCAATTGATAACCATTACCATTTATCTTCTTTAAAGCTTGTATATAACTGGCCTATTATCTGGCAGGTATTGTTTTTCCTGGTAACGCATGACTTTTACATCTACTGGTTTCACAGGTGGCAGCATCATTCAAAATTGTTGTGGCGCACACACGAGGCGCATCACTCTAACAAAGAAGTTGACTGGCTGGCAGGTACCCGTTCGCACAGCATCGAAATACTCATCAATCAAACCATAGAATTTGCACCCATTATATTGCTGGGCGCAAACCCAATTATAGTTCCGATAAAGGCGCTGATAGATGCCGTTTGGGGCATGTACATCCATTCAAACATCAACGTAAAATCCGGCAAGCTTCAGTACATTATTAACGGCCCGGAAATGCACCAGTGGCATCACGCAGACCAGCGTGAAGTGTTCTACTCCAATTATTCTACTAAATTTGCAATATGGGACTGGCTTTTTGGAACGGCTTATTTGCCTGATAAAAAACCACAACGGTTTGGCTTGTATTACAGTTACCCTAAAGACTATTTTTTGCAGCACCTGTTTGCCATAAAGAAGATAGATGAAGAGAAACTGTTAGAGCATAAAGGCTTTAAAGCTTATTATGAATTGCGCCCCCGGCTTATGAAATTTTTGGGCCTTATAAAAGATAAAAAACCGGATAAAGTAAAACAGCCCGAAACAAAAATGCCTGCACAAACCCTTGTTGAAGACTTAAAATAAATATTATGGCCTGGCTATATCTTTTTATCGCGTCAGTATTTGAGATAGGATGGACCTTCTGTATAAAATATATGGATGTTAAAAAAATTATTGCTATCCAATGGCTTCAATTCTTTAATTCAACGGATGGCATTAAGATACTGGCCCCATTGCTGGGTTATATTATTTTCGGAATAGCCAATATCATTTTCTTTTCTATAGCAATTAAGCAAATACCCATGGCAACTGCAATGGCAGTATGGTTTGGTACAGCGTTGCTTGGTGTTACGATTGTTGACATATTGGTTTTTAAGCAACCATATAACCTTATGCAGTTTGTGTACTTCGCATGTATTTTAATAGGCGTCGTTGGCCTTAAGACGAATAATGGACAAATAGTGAAAATCGTGAAAAGT
>Ga0206922_1084_pt1 | contig 25842 bp, 18 predicted proteins | sample Alteio_BWOrgHeat_63_FD_152976 | JGI IMG/M metagenome (GOLD analysis project Ga0206922, IMG submission 152976) | Enriched cells from forest soil in Barre Woods Harvard Forest LTER site, Petersham, Massachusetts, United States -... | ecosystem: Environmental > Terrestrial > Soil > Temperate forest >... | reverse complement strand
CAGGGTCAGAATTATGTACGACTAAAGCTCCTACCCTTCAAACTGATCTGGACCATTTCCGTTGCCATCTGTGGCTTGAGGTGGGACAATTGCGATGATTCGAGCCATTCTTACGCGGTGACGCACTTCCCATGAAGCTTTGTCCTATCTGCGCAACCTCATATCCTGCGACCCACCGAACCTGCCCGACACACGGCACGATTCTGGTGGAGACGCAGGAGCTGCCTGCGGGCACGATGATCCGTGACTGCTACCGGATTGAGCGGATGCTCGGCAAGGGCGGGATGGGGACGGTCTACCTTGCTGAGCATACGCTGATGGGCGAGCCGCGAGCGCTGAAGTTTCTGTCGGCTGAACTGGCTTCGAATCCGACGTTTGTGCAGCGCTTTTTGCAGGAGGCCCGCGCGGCGAACAAGCTTCGCCATCCAAATGTTGCTCAGACGATGGAGCTTGGCCAGACCGAGGAGGGCAGCTTTTACATTTCGATGGAGTTTGTGGACGGGCCCAGCCTGCGTTCGGTGTTGAGTCAGTTTCCGCAGGGCATGGATGTCGATCGGACCTTCCGCGTCATTCACGGCGTAGCCGAGGCTCTGGGCGCGGCTCACGCCAAGAGGATGGTCCATCGGGATATCAAGCCGGAGAATATTCTGCTAGGGAGTGCGCCGGAGGGTGAAATTGCCAAGGTGGTGGACTTTGGCATTGTCGCGATGAGCGATTCGGCGGGAAGGTTGACTCAGACCGGGAGTGTGCTGCTGACCTGCGAATATGCTGCGCCGGAGCAGTGGAAGGGCGTGATTCCGTCTTCGGAGCTGGATGGGCGCACCGATCTGTATGCGATGGGTTGCATGTTCTTCGAGATGCTGACGGGGCGACTTCCCTTCCGGTCGGACAGCTATGAGGGATGGTTTGAGCTTCATGTTCATGCGGCGCCTCCGGTGCCGAGTTCGATTCGACCGGAGCTGTTGAACTGGCCGGGGCTAGACGGGCTGGTGCTGCAGCTTTTGGCGAAGGATCGCGAGCATCGGCCGGCGAATGTGCAGGAGTTTCTGGCTCACCTGGACCAGGAGATGGGGTACAAGCCGTCGAGCGCTGCGGCGTCTCCCAAAAACCCGGAAGAGACTCAGCGGTGGAAGACGATGGTGGATGTGCCGCGGCCTACGGGGAATTCCGGCCGGGCGCCGACGGTGGCGTTAGGTGCGCAGGCTTCTGCATCAGGGCCGGTTTCGGGCTCGGGTTCTGTTCCGGCTTACGGACAGGTAGCTGTTCCGCCGCCTGTTTCTCCGGTTGGACCGGGGACTGGGGGTGGGCAATACCCTCGACCGGGGCAGTATCAGGGCCACCCGCCGGTTCAGCCGCCGCCGCTTCCTTCGCAATCGGGCGGTTATTCGCCTGTACCGCAGCCGCAGGGCAACTACAACAGCGGTGCGATGGGACAGAATTTCCCTCCGCAAACTTATAGTCCTCAACAGGCGCCGGTGCGACAGCAGGGGATGTCGCGCACCGGACGGATTTTGCTGGGGACGATCGGCGGGTTGGTGGCGGTAGCGATCGCGGTGATTGCGACGGTCATGATTATGCGCAAGGAGAAGGTCGAGAAGGAAGAGCAATCTCAGAATCAGACGCAGACTGGAACCCAAACTCAGACGCAGCACAAGCAAGATACAGAGACTCAGGCAGGGGTACAGACTGGAGGACAAGGGACCGGCGCCGTTGGGACCGGAACTGCAGGGACCGGGACGCAGGGGACGGGAGCGACTGTGCCTTCGGCGGGAACGGTGGACAAGTCGACGGGGAACATACCGCCGGTGCGTACGCCGGTAACAAAACCGCCTGTGATCTCGAGTGCCAGCAAGGAGGCTGCTTCAGCTTCTTTGCAGGGCATTGCGCTGTATAACAACAAGCAGTTTGCTGCGGCGCTTCCACTGTTGGAGACGGGATGCAATGGGGGACACGCGGACAGTTGCGACTGCCTGGGGTTCATGTACGAGGGTAAGCTTGGCGTCGACCGGAACTATTCGAATGCTGCCGCTCTCTACAAGAAGGCCTGTGACGGCGGAGAGATGCGAGGGTGCAATAACCTCGGCAATATGTACCTGCACAATCTCGGCGTGGAACAGGACTATCCACGTGCGGCGGCTTTGTTCAAGAAGGGCTGCGACGGCGGAGAGTCGAATGCATGTACCAACCTGGGCGTAATGTATGAGACGCAGAAGGGTCTTCCGCAGGATTACGCGCGCTCGGCGGCGCTGTATGGGAAAGCGTGCAACGCGGGCAATGCGAACGGGTGCAGCGAGCTTGGAAATTTGTATAAGAACGGTCGGGGGGTTCCCAAGGATACGGACAAGGCCCGAGTGCTTTTGACCAGAGGCTGCCAGATGGGCAACAAGTGGGGATGCGACCGCTTGAGCGAACTTCAGTAAGCGATTGCGATTGCCATTACGCCGCAGGTCGCGCTTTGCAGAGCAGTTGACGATATAGCGGAGATTACGGATGGAGCCTGCCCAGATCACGCAGCTGTTGGAGGACGCCAGCGAGGGGAACAAAGAGGCCTCGGATGAGCTGATCCGAGTAGTATATTCCGACCTTCATCGACTGGCCTCGCGATACCTGAGCGGCGAACGTCCCGGACACATATTGCAGACGACTGCGCTGGTGAATGAGACGTACTTTCGGCTCTTTGGCGGGGAACCGCTGAAGATGAATAATCGCGCACATTTCTTTGCGATTGCAGCGACGCAGATGCGGCGCATTCTGGTGGATGATGCACGGAGCCGGCGGGCGCGCAAGCGGGAAGGCATTCAGATTGAGCTGGACGAGGCCTTTCACGTTGCGGCTGGAAAAGACGCCGAGGTTGTGGCTCTCGACGACGCGCTGAATCAGCTCGCGGAGATGTATCCGGAGAATGCGAAGGTGGTGGAGCTGCGTTTCTTTGGCGGATACACGAACGAAGAGACGGCGGAGATTGTCGGGGAGAGTGTTGCCAAGGTGCGACGTGACTGGGAATTTGCACGGGCGTGGCTCTATGACAAGCTGGCAACTACCTAGTTCATTGCTGAGGGCTTGATGGTGGCTGGTGGACGGCTGGATTCTGATCAAGCTGTGATGCAATGTTGGCGATTACCTGCCGGACTTCGGGGTTTGCGCTGGAATGATCGCTGGCTGAGAGTGTCTGCAGCGCGGTGACGCAGATGCGGGCGGCTGCCGAGGGATCGTTGAGGCTTGCGTGGTCTGCGCTCCACTGGGTCCTGGCTGCGGCGAGGTAGGCGCGACCGAGCGCGGCTACGGTCGCGGGATCGCCAACTGCCTGAGGCGTGGCATCCGAGAAATAAGTAAGGCTCTCCTGAACGAGCTGCCGGGTCATTTCGCGCGGAGCCAGTTGGCTGTGCAGAATGACGGGCGTCTTCGATTCGATCTCTTTGGCTATGTGGTTCAGGTCGTGCTGCAGGATGGCGCGAGACTGCGTGATGGGAAAGGCGCGATAGTGCGCCTGGCGGCTCTTTGCCTGCTCGAGCTCGTTTTTAAGGGACTGGACCTGGTGGCGGTAATCCATTGCCCAGTAGAGGGCGATGCCGCCACCGGTGAGTGAGACAGCGATGAGGAGGATGGCGGCGATCCGTAATCCGTGGCGGCGCAGGGTGCGTGCTGCGAGGTAGGCTTTGCCGTCGCTGCGAGCTTTGACTGGGAGCCGGGTCTGGAAGCGCTCGATGTCTGCGGCGAATTGCGCGGCGCTTTTGTAGCGGCGCTCAGGTTCTTTGCGGAGGGACATGAGGAGAATTGCGTCGAGGTCTCCGGCGAGGCGTGGACGAATTGTTGCAAGCGAGCGACCGGGATCGGCCTCTGCGGACAACGGGCGCAGCGTGCTTGGCTTTACCGGAGTCTGAGTTGCGATCGTCGAGAGAATGTCGGGCAGGCTCAGGCCGTCGAGCTTGAGAGGGCGCACACCAGTGAGAAGCTCATAGAGGATGACTCCCAGCGAATAGACATCGGAGGCTGCGGTCAGCTTCTTTGATGAGATCTGCTCGGGGCTTGCGTAGCCAGCGGTCAGAATCGGGAGGCCGGTGGTGACAGTTGAGCTGAGCTCTCCGCCGGGTTTGGAGATGCCGAAGTCCAGGAGCTTGATCTGGCCGGTGTTGGTAACGAGGATGTTCGCGGGCTTGAGATCCCGGTGCAAGACGTCATTGTCGTGGAGGTATTGAACGGCGTCGCAGGTCTGACGAAAGAGGTTGAGCCTCTGCTCGATGGTAGCGCGGTTATTTCTGCAGTAGTCGTCGAGCGGCTGGCCGTCGATGTAATCCATGACGAAGTAGGGCAGGCCGTCGGGAGTGGCACCGCCATCGATGATGCGCGCGATGTTGGGATGGTCGAGGCGGGCGAGAATTTCGCGCTCGCGCAGGAAGCGGTCTTTGATGGGGTTGGCGCGGAGCTCGGGGCGGATTACTTTGAGTGCGACAAGGCGGCGATAGACCTCGTCGGAGCGAATGGCGAGGTAGACGACGCCCATGCCTCCGGAGCCTAGCTCGCGGAGAACGCGGTAGGGGCCGATCATCATGCCTTCCTGAAGCGGGGCGCGTTCGCGCTTCCACGCGGGTTCGGCGAGGAAGGTTTCTCCACTGGCTCCGGCGGCCTTGAGGAGCCGCAGCACGCTTGAGACGACTTCGGAGTTGCCTTGAGAGCGAGCTTCGATCCACGCGGGGCGCTCGCTCGCGGGGAGATCCGATGCTCCTTCGAAGAGCTCCCTGATGAGGCGTTGCGTGCTATCCGGCATAGCAGATTCCTTCGAGCTATTAGAAGCCCACATTAGGATAGCGAGACCTGGATGCGTTGGTGCTCAAAGAATTGAGACCGCGCTGCCTGCTAGTGCTTTGGCTGAGGGCTTGGAGCGATGGCGGGCGCGGCAGGGCTGCCTTCGATGGGAGAATCTCCACCGCTTGCGCCGGATTGCCTGCGGGGCAGAATGAGGACCACGTCATAGGTGCCGCATTCTTCGGTGATAGTGGCATTCATGTCGAGGACATCGATACCGTGGACATGTTTGGCGAGATCGGGATGCTGCTTGAGCAGATCTTCGAGGTCCTGTGGAGTGTGGGCGTAGACTACCGGTCTCTCTTCGGCGTGACTGGCACAGACCGGACTGGACTCGGGAGTGATACGAACACGTTTCCAGTGAGGTGCGCCTTTGGGCGGGCGCTTTTCGTTTTTCTGAGAAGAGGTGTCGCCTACGACGAGAATCTTCTTCTCGGATTTCTGTTTCGTGTCGGCCTGCGTTTTCCCGATTTGCTTTTTGCTACTGTTTTGCGATTTTTGCCGACTTGGCTTTGGGTTTGAATCTGCTGATTGGGCGGCAGCGGACGCGGCGGCTGTTGGCTGACTATTCTGAGCAACGGTGGGCGGCACGCGGAAGGGCCAGCTATGGCTTAGGGCTGCGAAGCCGAGGTATCCACAGGCTGCGAAGAGGAGCAGGCCGAAGGCCATGGGCTGAAGGTATGACCGCCTGGCTGAAGAAGGACCGGAACGGGCTCCACTTGCCAGTGGCGCGAGCTGGGCTGGCGGTGCTCCGTTGAAGCGGATGAACTCGATGCCTATGTTGTCGTGGCCTCCGGCTGCGAGAGCCTGGTGGAGCATGGTATCGGCGATGGTTTCCACCGTCAGATTTGGATCTGTGGCGACGGCGGAGATGTCGCCCTGGGCGACGTATCCCCAGAGGCCGTCCGAACAGAGAAGCAAGGCGTCGCCGGGCTGGAGCGCGATGCGATCGATCTCGATCTCGACCTCTGGACGATGGCCGAGGCTGCGGGTGAGAACGGATGAGTCGGGATGCCGGCGCGCTTCCTCTTCGGTGAGGAGATTCTTATTAACGAGGGCTTGTACGGCGGAGTGATCGTTGGTGAGCCGGGTCATTTGCACGGCGCGGATAAGGTAGGCGCGGCTGTCGCCGATGTGGCCGATGAGCGCTTCGCTACCACGAATCAGAGCGAGCACAACGGTTGAGCCCATGCGGTGATAAGCGGGATCGCCTGTAGAGGCGGCCGCATATATGGCTGCATTGGTGTGGACAGCGGCTTCCTGCAGGGCCTGTTCCGGAGGGTAGTTTACGGGCTTTGCGGAGAGTTGAGCGAGGAACTCTTCAACGACCATGCGAGACGCCGTAGCGCCGCCCTGATAGCCGCCGATTCCGTCGGCTACGATAAACAGTTCGCCGAGGGGGATGGAGGCCGCGTGTACGTGGTCCTGATTCTCTTCGCGGACTTTGCCTCGATCACAGGCCTGGCTGAAGGTGATCGCCGGAACTCTCGGCGGGGGAGCTTCACTCATAGATATACCTCACAGACGAGACAATTCGCCTGCATGATCCAATAGCGGGAATTCATTGGCGATCTGCGCGAAGAGGTTGTGGAAAAGTCGAGATATATATGAAGCATGTTCACTGAAGCCACTTCCCTGTTGAGCCGCTCTCAGAACGTGCAGATGTATCGAGATATCTATTACTGAGGGTCGCTGTCTCGTTTGAGGAGAATGAGGTGCACTAATAAGACGAGCGCGCCCATCATTCCGATTAATACGATCATAGATTCGCGAAACTTGTGCCGGAAAGGTATAGCAGCGATCTCGTGATTGTCGCCTTTTGTTTCGCCTTCGAAGGCTCGTGCTGTTTTGCTGCCGTCATGTGTAGACCAGGTGATGAGGCGTTCGGGGATCACGAATTCGGCGGCATCGCCTTTGAGGATTCGGTCGGGATCCTCCTGCGGGTCGTCGGGTGGAGGCGGCGGATAATACTGCGTGTGATGGAAGCTGGACTGCGCAAGCTGTTCCTGCCGGAAGATCTCGGCGCGATATTGGGCGACTTGCGTCTCGTCGGTCAGATCGGGCAACTCATCGCGGCTCTTGCCGGTCTGGGATCTGATCCATTTGTTGGGACCGGCTTCGTGAAGCATGTTGGCTTCAAAGGCCCAGCGTGAGGGTACGGCGGCGGCGATCATGCGAACCATGGGATCGAACTTGTAGGTGGCCCGGACTCCCCCGCCGAGGGCTATTACGGGAAGGAGCGCAACGGGGAGCAAAGCGATTGCACTTTCGGTAGTGCGCGAGAGAGCGGAGATACAAAGGCCGAGGCCGACGCCGACCATGGCCGAAACCACCAGCACGAGCAGGTCGAAGAGGTAGTTGCTCTTGAGCCCAACGACCAGGTAGACGATTGTCAAGAGGCAAACGCACTGAAAGACGCAAAGAGCGAAGAGCACGGCGAGCTTGGAAAAGACATACGACGGCAACTTGAGAGTGACCATGCGTTCGCGCTTGTATACGGTCCACTCACCTACGATGTCGCGTGCCGCGTTGTTGCAGCCGAACCAGATGGCTGCGACGACCATGAGGAAATGTGCACCAGCGAGCTTGGTGGCTAGCTCCTGGAAGCCGTTGGCTGGTTTCAGCGAGTGAAAGACGATTGCGATCAGCAGGGCGAACAATGGAGCCTGCAAGAGCAGGATCGCGGCCTGCGCGCGGTCGCGCATTTTTACGATGGTATTGCGTTTGACGAGGGCGAACCATTGCTTGAGATCGAAGTGGCGGGTGGCCTTGTCGCCTGAGGTGCGGTCGGAGGAGCTGGTGGGGCGTTTGCCAGCGCGGGCTTCGACGAAGTCGTGGTTGTAACGGGAGCTGCGGTATTCCTGAACCCACTCTGCGGAGGACTTCTTGACCATTCCAGAGAGGAGCATTTCGGGAGATAGTTCAGTTGCAGTGGTTGCCCCCGTGGGCATGGCGTTGAAGAACTGAATCGAGCCCGGATAGGCGGGGCCGAAGTAGACCATGGAGCCGGTTGGCGCGCCGGGATCGCGGTTGATCATGATGAGATCGTCGAACTGACGATAGATGTGGGAGCTGGGTTGATGAATGGTAGTGATGATGGTCTTGCCCTGTTTTGAGAGGCCTTTGAGAAGGGCGATGACGGACTCGGCGTCATAGGAAGAGAGGCCCGAGGTTGGCTCGTCGAGGAACAGGACAGGTGTGTCGTTTATGAGCTCGAGGGCTATGTTGACGCGTTTGCGCTGGCCGCCTGAGAGGGTCTTGCGCTCGGGCGAGCCGATCACGGTGTCCTTTTTGTCGAGCATGGAGAGCTGATCGAGGACTTTGATGGTGCGGGCGCGGATTTCGTCGTCGCTGAGATCGGTGCGGAGGCGAGCTGAGAAGTAGAGCGCTTCACTGACGGTGAGCTGAGGGTGAACGATGTCGTCCTGGGGAACGTAGCCGAGCTGCTGGCGGAAGCGGTCGTAGTAGTCGTAGAGGCTGGCACCGTTGAAGAGCACACGGCCCTCGACGGGCTTGGTGTAGCCGTTGAGCGCTTTGAGCAGGGTGGTTTTGCCTGCTCCGGCGGGGCCCATGAGCGCTACGAGCTCGGAGGGGAAGATGGTCATGGAGACCGGCTCGATCAGGCGCCTGCCGTTGGGGGCGTTTACCACGACTCCGGCTGCTTCGATAGTGAGGTTACCGTGGTATTCGCGCTGAGCCAGTTCCCCGCCTTCGAGAAGCTGAAAGCGGAAGCTGCCGAGGCCGATCTCCTGCCCGGGACGCGCGAGGACCTTACCGGTGACGCGGATTCCGCCGACGAAGGTGCCGTTGCGGGAGTTGAGGTCTTCGACCAGGATTCCTTCGGGGGCGCGGGTGAGGCGCGCGTGCTGCCAGGAGATCATGGGGAAATCTAGCGGCACGTCGCTTTGGGGGTCGCGGCCGATGACCATGGTGTTACCGCGGAAGGAGACATTGTGGAATGCGGCCTCGCCGATTTCTACTTTCCTGCCAACGAGCAGTTGTCTTGCTGAGATCTTGTAAGAGCCGAGGAAGACGTCGCTGTTGGGATCGAGCGGACCGCGCTTGATGCGGTTGTCGACGCGGTTGATGGAGGTGCCGTTGCCCGCAATCGGGAGTAGAAAGTGCATCAGCCGAGGCCCCAAATCCCGCGCAGGATTGATCGCATAGCCCGTCGTCGAGCCGAGCGACAAGCCAATCCCCCACACCAGGCATGCCACCAGCCACGGCCCGATTCCCGGCGCTGGTCCTGTCGCGGACACCCCCTGAGACCCAATCGCACCCGCCACCACCACCAGTACAAAAGTTCCGGTAATCTCCCCCAGCAGATTCGACCACAGATGCGGAATCGCAGGAGCAGTGCAGAAGACCCCCAGCTTCGCGCCATGCTCCGGAGTCTCTCTCCAATGCGGGAAAAAGAACAGCCACACCAGCCCCGCCGCCATCATCGCCCCAAGCAACTGCGCTGACCAGAACATCAACAGCCCAGAAAAATCTCCACTAGCCACGGCACTTGAAAACGTAATCGCGGGGTTGAGATTCGCCCCGCTGCTTCCAAAAGCCTTCGCTGTGAGCACGCCGCACAGCACGCCAATGGCCCAGCCCGTAGTCACCACCATCCATCCGGCGTTCTCCGCATACGTCTTGCGCAGACTCACACTGGCGTTCACGCCGTTGCCGAGCAGAATCAGGATAAAAGTACCCATAAACTCGCCCAGCCAGACCGAGTGCGGAAGCGTTACGCCGCTGGTCATCTGGACCATGTACATTGCAATCGAGTGCATAGTGTCCCTTGTCGTCGTGCAGTATCCAGCCCGCAGTACGAATCAGTGCCCGCGGAATTCCTGTTTTGGTTGACTTCAGCATTCTCCACATTTGACTGGCTTTGGCAAAGGGGCACCTGAACCTCGGGCCATTGAAACGAATCCCACCTACCGGCTTTCATTGCGACCATCGTTGCGTCTATTGCCACAGCCGTCAAATTTGCTCGCAATAGCCTCCGAAACGTCATAGACCGTTTCGGCCAGTTACAATTCTGAAAGCGGCACATCTTCAGAAAGCGGGGAAATCCCTGTTTCTGTGCGTGCCAACCATTATCAATACGATCGACTTGCTCTGTTTGGCCGTGAGGCTGGTTGGGCAGTCGCGAGGTTCACGACCGAATGAAGAAATTTGCCCTACTTGCACTCCTGTTGACCGTCAGTGCGGCCGCAGGTCGAGCCCAGGAAAGTCGCCAGGATGTCAGCGTCAGCGGATCGGTCATGATCGAGCCGTTCGTCTCTAGCTCTACCGATGTCAAGGTAAGCGCCAAGCGCGGACTTGGTGCGCTCATCAGCTATCGCTTCATGCTGACGCCTCGCGGTGCCGTCGAAGCCAACTATGCCTATACCCAGAATACGATTCACTACGTTTTGCCTTCCGCGAACCAGCAGGTGAATGCACGAACGCAGGAAGTCACCGCTGCCTATGTTTATAACTTCAACTTCCGTAAATTCAATCCATTTGTTGAGGCCGGTGGTGGCGCTCTTCTTTGGGGCAATATCCGCAATCTCGCAACCACCACACTCGATGTAAAGTCGCAGACCACAATCGTGGGACTCTACGGAGCCGGCATCGCCTACGAAATCAGCCCCAGCTTCGATATCCGCGCAGAGTACCGCGGCATCGTCTCCAAGGTTCCAAACTTCGGCAATCCGCCCTTCACCACCAACCGCTGGTACAACATCTACAATCCGACGCTCGGCGTGGCTTACCACTTTTAGCCCATTCAAAACAGCGATTTCATATGGCCTCCAGCGCTCTGGAGGCCATTTCGTCTTTCCATATCCCCGGCATAAATTAGGGCAAATCGCCCTCGCTCAATTAACGTAGAGGCACCCCATCCTGAATTTCGGCAGCGGGCCGACGGGCTGTCTCGCTCGGATTTGCGGATGTAGAGTGAGGTTCTGCAGCACTTAGGAGCAAGTTGCAAGTGTCTTCAGCTCGAACTCGGAAGCGACGGAACCGCTGGCTTGAACTGATCGCCGTCTATAAGCTTCTGCAGGCCGCACTCCTCGTCGCCGTCGGTGTGGGTGCTCTCCGCCTTCTGCACAAAGATCTCGCCGACGTATTGACCAATCTGGCTCTTGCCCTCCATCGCGATCCTGAAGGCAGGCTCGTCACATTCCTCCAGAACAACGTAGCCCTGCTCAACGATCATCGCCTGCGCCAGATCAGCGTCTTCATGTTCTGCTACGCAGCCATAGGCCTGATCGAGGGCATAGGCCTGATGTTTGAAAAAGTCTGGGCTGAGTACCTCACCGCCCTCATCACCGCCTCCTTCCTCCCGCTCGAGATCATCGAGCTCGCGCACAGGGTCACTTCCTTTCGCGTAGGCTTGTTTGTCGCCAATCTCGCCGTGCTGGCCTATCTGGTCTTCCATCTGATCCGCCGCCGCATGCAAATCAGCGCATTTTCCTGACGCCTTTGAGTAAACACTACCCATTGTGGGGCGTTCTGAGCACCCCATTATCTTGCGGTCAAACAACGTAAAGACTCTGAAATCACTCCTTTACTGCCCAAAACCTGCTGCATCCCATGAAAAACCCCTTCTCATAAACCGAGCAATACGGTACCTTCGTGGAAAATTTTGGAGGTAAATGGAGCAAACTTCTTCAATCTCGGATACTATGAGTGCTAACGGAGCCATTCACCTGCGGATTGGAGACGCAAACGAGTTTGAGGTAGGCCATGTTTCGCGGTACTCAGGAGGCCAAAGTCGACGAGAAAGGGAGGCTCAAGCTGCCCGCTGACTTCATGAAGCTGGTCGTTGAGAAGAACTACGGCTCCCAGTTCTTCATCACCTCGCGCGACGGCAAGGTCACCGAAGTCTGGCCCATGGCCGAATGGGAAAAGGAAGAAGAAAAGAAGGCGGCATTCCCCGAAGACGACGAAGCCAAGACCACCTGGATGCGAATCGTGAACTACTTCGGTGCCGTAGTTGAGATCGACAAGCAGGACCGGCTGATGCTCCCGCGCAAGATTCGCGAGCGCTTCGGCCTAGTGAGTGTGGAAGTAGTAGTGACCGGACAGCAGAAGTATCTCAGCGTGCAGCGCGAAGCAGAAGCCGATACGGAGATCGCAGGCCTGCTCAATCCGGGAAATGCAACGCAGATGAGCGCGGCGGAAGCGCGCCAGAGTTTAGCCAGCCGGGAAGCTGCCATCCAGCAGCGTTCCTGACCGGCCAAAAACCCCTCAGGGGGAGCGTATGACGGAACCAAGCCCGCAGGCAGGCAGGCGCCATACGCCGGTTCTTTCTCAGGATGTGATTCGATTCCTCAATGTGCGCGAGGGTGGCACCTACCTCGACTGCACCATTGGACTCGCTGGCCATTCAAGCCAGATTGCAAGGCTTCTCGGAGCCTCCGGGCACCTGATCGGCTTCGATCGCGATCCCAGTGCGCTTGAGTTGGCCGACCAGCGGCTGCAGAATCTCGCCGCCGAGCTGGGAGACGCCATGCCGAAGGTCACGCTGATCGGCGAAGCATTCAGCAAAGTCGCCGGACACGTACAGCCGGCCAGCCTCGACGGCCTGCTGGCCGACTTCGGAGTAAGCAGCATGCAGCTGGATGAGGCAGAGCGAGGATTCAGTTTTCAGACCGACGGTCCCTTGGACATGCGTCAGGACACGCGCCAGGGAGTGACCGCGGCACAAGTGGTAAATGAGATGGACGAGAGAGATCTCGCCAATCTTATTTACGAATACGGAGAAGAGAGGAGGTCGTGGAGAATCGCCAGAGCCATTGTCAGGGCGCGGCCGATAACGACGACGGGGCAGTTAGCCCGTATCGTTGCCGGCAGCGCCCCGCCAATGAAACAGGAGCGCATTCACCCGGCCACACGAACCTTTCAGGCACTCCGCATTCACGTAAATCGCGAGTTGGATGAGATACGCCAGTTGCTCGATGCTGCACCTCAGTTGCTTAAGACATCAGGCAGGCTGGTAGTCATCAGCTTCCACTCGTTGGAAGATCGCATCGCGAAAGACATGCTTCGCGAGCAGGCAGCCAAAGGAATATGGACGCTGCTGACCCGCAAGCCGGCAGTGGCAGATGAGGAAGAGACGAATCGCAATCCGAGAGCAAGAAGCGCAAAGCTGCGCGCCGCAGAAAGGCTTCCGGCAGAGCAGGCGGCAAAGCCGGCGCAGCAGCATTCAGGAAGGGTACTGACAGGGTTTTCGCAGTTGTCAAAAAAGAGGGCTCCAGGGGAGGAGCAAGGAAGTTGAGGGACTGAAAGATGGCAGCCTACGTAGCAACCTATTTCGACAGTGGACGCAGCTCCAGCCGCCGCATCGAGGAGCGCAATGCCCGGCTCTTTGCCGAGCAGCAGCGTTTGCGCCGGGGTGCAACCTTGGAGGTCCACTTCCCCAAGCGCATCGACAACTCCCGTCTCGTCAAAGCTCCCGACACCGTTCGCATTCGTGAAATGCGCATCTTCACTGCTGCGGTCACGGTCCTGTTCTCGCTGATCATGTTTTACGGTCTGCAACACTTCAGCGCCATCGAGACGGGCTACAGCATCGAGTCGAAAAAGCAGCAGGTCGAAGCTCTTCGCGAACAAAACCGTCAGCTCCGCCTCGCCGAAGCCCAGCTCACGCAGCCGCGCCGCATCGACCAGATGGCTCGTCAGATGGGCCTGGCCGAGTTACAGCCCAGCCAGGTTGTGCATGCGAGCGACCACGCGATTCCATCCGATTCGGGAGCACCAGCTTTGGCCCAGATTTCACAGCCGGCCTCTGCAATTCCGCCCGCCCCGGCTGGCCGTTAAGTCCTGCGGCTAAGCCGCGGCGCAGTGGATTCGGTAACGTTTCGGAGCAAGACCCGTGAATCAGCTCAACCCAAGACCCGATCCAAGGTCGTTTCGATCCCGAGCCCAGGCAATCGCGCCCCTGCTTCGTATGCGCTATTGGATCGTCTGCCTCGGCTTCTTCGTCTGGGTTGGGCTCATCGCCTCCAAACTCCTGTGGCTCCAGATCCTTCGCCACCAGGAGTTCGTCGAAAAGGCCCAGAAGCAACAGCAACACACCTTCGAAGTAGCTCCCCGTCGCGGAGTTCTCTTCGACCGCAACCTTCGTGAGCTGGCCATGACTGTCCAGGCCGACTCCGTCTTCGCCGTCCCTTCCGAAATAGACGACAAGCCGGCAACAGTCCGCGCTCTAGCCCGCATCGTCCACGTCGGCAACGATTCTTCTCCTGTCGATGCGTGGACCAGCGAAGACCAGATCCTCGCCCGCGTCAACGCGTCGCGTGGCTTCGCGTGGATCGCCCGTCGCCTCAGTCCCGAAGCCGCAGCCAAAGTAAAAGCGCTCAACCTCAAAGGCATCTACTTCCAGAAAGAGTTCCAGCGCTTCTATCCCGATAACGAAATAGCCGCCCAGGTCCTCGGCTACGTCGGAGTCGACGACAACGGCCTCGGCGGCATGGAGCAGAAGTTCGATGGACGCCTGCACGGCGAGCCCGGCCGAATGTACGCCGCCATGGACGCACGTCGCCATGTCATGGGTTCAACCGAACGCGAGCCCGAGTCCGGCGAAAACCTCGTCCTCTCCATCGACGAGCAGATCCAGTTCATCGCAGAAAAAGCCCTCGATGCCGCAATGCAGCGCACCCGTGCCGCCAACGGCACTGCTGTGGTTCAGGACATCCATACTGGCCAGATCCTTGCGCTCGCAATCCGGCCCACCTTCAATCCCAACGATTTTCGCCACACTACGCCCCAGCTCCTGCGCGACCACGCCGTAAGCGACGTCTACGAGCCCGGTTCCACGTTCAAGCTCGTCACCTATGCCTCGGCCATTGACCAGGGAATTGTCAAGCCAGACGACAAAATCGACTGCCAGGGCGGAGCCATCACCTTCAACGGCCGCACCATCCATGACGACAAATCCGACCATTACGGCGTCATCACCATCCACGAGGCTCTCGAGCACTCCAGCGACGTAGCCGCAGTAAAACTCGCACTGCGCATGGGCCCAGACCACTTCTACCAGTACATCCGCAACTTCGGCTTCGGCTCCAAATCCGGCCTCGAGCTCCCCGGCGAAACCCGCGGACTCCTGCGTCCTCCGCCCAAATGGGGCTCCACCTCCATCGGCTCCATTGCTATCGGGCAGGAGATCGGCGTCACGCCCCTGCAACTCGTCTCTATGGTCTCTACCATCGCCAACGGTGGCGTCTACCTTGCGCCCCATGTCGTTATGCAGGCCTCCGCCCCGCTCACCGCGCATCCGTTCCACCCAGGAGAAGACCTGCCGACACCGCTTCCCTCGGATGCGCGCCGCGTCATCAGCACGCTCTCCGCCGCCGAGATGCGCAAGATGATGGAAGGGGTTGTCCTCTATGGCACCGGTAGGCAGGCTCAGCTCAACGGCTACTCCTCCGGAGGAAAAACCGGCACCGCCCAAAAGATTGACCCGGCCACCCACACCTACTCCAAGACCATGCACATCGCCTCCTTCACTGGTTTCGCTCCAGTCAACTCCCCGATCATCGCTGTTGCGGTGGTTCTGGACGATCCCAAAGGCGGCGGCGTCTCCTACTACGGCGGAGCAGCCTCAGCCCCAGTCTTCGCCGAGATCGCCCAGCACACCCTCGAATATCTCGGCGTCCCCCACGACATCGATCTGCGCCCCCCGCATCCCGCAGGCAAGCTCTCTCCAAATGAAGTCGAGCCGGAGCAGGAGCACACCGGCGACATCTCCGCGCTCGTCGCAGCCTTGAACGATCTGCCGCCAGACGACCCACTCCGCGAAGCCGTGGACAGCGCCCACGCCGCCTCAGCCGCGGCAGCAAAAACTCACCCCGCACCTGAGAAGAATCAACCAAAGCAGGAATCGCCTTTAGCAAGCGATGCGCAGTCTGAACAAGAAATCGCGTCCGCCGAAAAAATCGAAGCTCCTCTATCTCCACCTCAACCAAACATGATCAAAGTCCCGTCGCTCGTCGGCGCACCAGTTCGTCAAGTCGTGGAACAAGTCGCGAGTGCCGGCCTCACTCTGCAGGTCACAGGCCGTGGCCTCGTGCGCTCGCAGGAACCGGCAGCCGGCATCTTCGTTCAGCCCGGCACGCAGGTCATAGTCCACTGCGCCCGCTAAAGCTCTCACCCGCCAATTAAAATTAATTCCGGAATGTACCCAAGCCTCAGCTGGAACGAGCTCACTCAAAACGTAACCGCACTCGCCCGCAGAGACGGTTGGAGCGAATCTGCGGCGCGTGCCGTTGGTGCCAATATGGCAAGAGCCGCAGACCTCGCCGCCCTTGGCCTTGAATACGACTCGCGCCGCATCGAAGCGGGTTCAGTCTTCGTCGCCATGCGTGGCGGCACCACCGACGGCAATCGCTACATCGACACTGCACTTCGCGAAGGCGCTTTAGGCATCGTCACCGATTCACCCGAAGCCTATACCCGCCTCCGCAATGATCATTCCGGCGTGCCAAGCCTCCTCGTCGTAGATGGACGCACCGCCCTCGCGCAGCTCTCTGCAGCCTTCTTCGATCACCCTGAGCGCAAGCTTCACGCCATCGGCGTCACCGGCACCAACGGCAAAACCACCACCGCATTCCTCATCGAGTCCCTGCTGAATCTGAGCGGCCGCTCTTCAGTCCTCGTAGGCACCATCGAGAACCACATAGCAGGAGAAGTCCGTCCTTCCATCCACACCACGCCCGAGTCGCGCGATCTCTTCGAGCTCATGGCTGAGGGAGCTGCGCGCGGAGCCACCGAACTATCGATGGAAGTCTCCAGCCACGCGCTCCATCAGGGCCGCGTCGCAGAGGTGCCATTCGACGTCGCAGTCTTCACCAACCTAACCCGTGATCATCTCGACTATCACCGCACCATGGAGGAGTACTTCGCCGCCAAGCGCCTGCTCTTCGACGGTTCCCGCTATCCAGCCCCGCGCTTTGCCGTACTGAATGCAGACGATCCATACTCTGCCCAGCTTGCGCAAATAGCAGCCGCAGTCGGCTCCAATGTCGTCACATACGCAGTCAACGCTACCGCCGATTGGCAGGCCAGCAAGATCGAACTCACTCCCAGCGGCGCCGAATTCCAACTGACCTCACCAGCAGGCTCAGCCCACATCAACTCCGCTCTAGCCGGCGAAGTAAATGTCCTCAATGTTCTCGCAGCCCTCGCAGCAGTTAATGCGCGCGGCGCAGACTTCGCAACTCTCATCGCAACAGTGCCGCAACTTCGCCCCGTCCCCGGCCGCTTCCAGCCCATCGACGCAGGCCAGCCCTTTACCGTGATTGTCGACTACGCCCACACCGACGACGCACTGCGTAATCTCACCTCGTTAGCCCGCAAACTAGTCCCCACCGGACAAGGCCGCATCGTCACGCTCTTCGGCTGCGGCGGAGATCGCGACCGTACCAAGCGCCCCAAAATGGGCCAGGCCGCCGGTGAGGGAAGCGACTTCGTAGTAGTCACCAGCGACAACCCCCGCTCAGAAGATCCAGAGGCTATCCTGACCGAGATCCTTCCCGGCGTGCAGGCCACCGGCGTGCCGCACGTTCTCGAAGCCGATCGCGCGAAAGCCATATCACTCGCGCTCGCCGAAGCCCGCCCCGGAGACGTTGTCCTCATTGCAGGCAAAGGCCACGAAAAAATGCAGATCCTCCGCGACAAAACAATTCACTTTGACGACGCCGAAGTCGCCTTCTCAACGCTATGTACTCTCGGCTACGCGCCAGCGTCGAATGCGATAAATTCGAACTCATAACACAACGCACGGAAATCTCAATTCTTCGTGATTTCAAAAAAATCACACAATCTCCAAAGATGCCGTATCGTGGATGGCAATGAAACTTACATTAGCCGAGATAGCAATGGGATGTGGCGCCAGGCTTGAAGCACCCGCAAGCACTGCCGGCGTCGGCGCTCTCATTGCGCAGGGATATTCAATAGACTCACGCACCATTGGCGCCGGCGAGCTCTTCTTCGCCGTCCGCGGCGAACGTCTCGACGGGCACGACTTCATCCCCGCCGCCATCGAACACGGCGCAGTCGCCGCCGTAGTTTCCGCGTCTCTTGTCGCCGTGCTTCCGGATGCCGCTCTCAACGCACCATTGCTCGTAGTCGAAGACACGCTCCAGGCCCTCCATGCACTCGCCGCGCATGTTCGCCGTCACTGGGGCGGCCGCATGGTCGCCATCACCGGCAGCGCCGGCAAGACCTCGACCAAAGACGCGATCGCGGCCGCCCTCTCAGCCCGCCTTCAGGTTCTCAAATCCATCGGCAATCTCAACAACGCCTACGGCCTGCCTCTCCAACTTCTCCGCCTCGAGCCCGAGCACGAAGTAGCCGTGATCGAAATGGGCATGAACCACGCAGGTGAAATCGCTCAACTGGCACGCATCGCAGCCCCCGACTGGGGCGTCATCACCAACGTCGGCGCCGCGCATATAGAAAACTTCTACGACGGTCGCAGCGGAATCGCGCGCGCTAAATACGAACTGGTCGAAGCGCTCTCCGCCAATGGTATCGCCTTCCTCAACTGTGACGACCCTTACGTGGGCCAGTTCGGCCGTGACTTCGGCGGAAAAGTCGTCTACTTCGGCGCCGGCCCCTGCGCCGATCCCCAGATCACGGAGATCCGCGAGACCACCGATCCCGAAGCCGAATCACCGATCCTCGAAATCGACGTACTCTCCGAAGGCCTCCCCTTCTCCATGCGCCTCCAGATGATCGGCCGCCACAACGCCAGCAACGCAGTCGCGGCCCTCGCAGTAGCCCGCGAAGCCGGAGTTCCAATCGAAGCAGCAATCGCCGCACTCGAAGCCATCAAAGCCGGAGACAAGCGCGGCCAGATCCTAACTCTCTCTGGAAGCCTCGCCGGCGTCACCATCATCAACGACTCCTACAACTCCAACCCCGAAGCCCTCCAGTCCATGATCCAGGCCCTCGCCGCCCGCCCTGCACAGCGCCGCATCCTCGTGGCAGGAGAAATGCTCGAGCTCGGCGAATATGCCCCCGCCTTGCACGCAGCCAGCGGCAAAGCCGCCGCCGAAGCCGGAATCGACGTCATCGTTGGCGTACGCGGTAACGCCGAACACCTCGTTCAGGCAGCCAGTGAAGCCGCACATCCCGGCACGCAGATCGTCTTCCTTCAAGATGCAGACGCGGCTAGCCACTGGCTCCGCGACAATCTCAAAGCCGGTGACGTGGTCCTCGTCAAAGGCTCCCGCGGAGTTCGTCTCGAGCGAGCCATCGAGACACTCAAAACTTCAAATTGATCCGCATCAGTAACATACTCTGCACCCCTCCGCAAAGCCCTGCCCCACGCTTGTAAAATCGATATCGGACAATCGCAGAAAATGCACGCGCCTCCGGAGGCCACTTGCTTTACTGGCTGCTCTATCAAAAGCTCTTTCCATATTTCCATCCCTTCCGCATCTTTCGGTTTCTCACTTTCCGCACCGCCTTCGCCTCGCTCACCGCGCTGCTCATCGCGCTGCTGATCGGTCCATTCGTCATCGAAAAGCTACGTCAGTTCCAGATCAGCCAGTACATCCGCGACGAAGGCCCCGAGTCGCATAAGAAAAAGTCGGGCACGCCAACCATGGGCGGAGTGCTCATCGTCATCGCAATCCTGTTGCCCACCATCCTCTGGTCCGACCCATCTAACAAATTCGTGTGGCTCGTCGTCTTTGCCACACTCGGCTTCGCAGCCATCGGTTTTGCCGACGACTACATCAAGGTAGTTAAGCGTCGTAACCTCGGACTAACCGCACGCGCCAAGATGTTCTGGCAAACGGTAGTCTCGCTCATGATCTCGATCGCGCTCGTCGTCATGCAGCAGTTCGGGCTCTTCTCCACCCGCATCACCGTCCCTTTCGCCAAGTCCTTTCATCCAGCACTGACGTGGCCGTGGCTTGGCGCCGTCACCCATATCGGATTTCTCGCCTTCCTGCCCTTCGTCGTCTTCGTAACGTTGGTCATCGTCTTCTCATCAAACGCCGTCAACCTGACCGACGGCCTCGACGGCCTCGCCATCGGCTGCACCATCATTGCCGCAGCCGCACTCACCGTGCTCACCTACGTCAGCGGCCACGTCGTCTTTTCCGACTATCTCGAACTCCAGCGCATGCCCATGGTGAGCGAGGTCACAGTCTTCTGCGGAGCCATGGTCGGCGCATCGATTGGCTTTCTCTGGTACAACGCTCATCCGGCAGAAATCTTCATGGGCGACGTTGGATCACTCGCGCTCGGCGGCGCCATCGCCACAGTCGCCGTCGTCATCCGCCAGGAACTCCTTCTGCCCTTCATCGGCGGTATCTTCGTGCTGGAAGGGCTTTCAGTGATCCTGCAGGTAGGCAGTTACAAGCTACGCAAAAAGCGCATCTTCAAGATGGCTCCGCTGCATCATCACTTCGAGCTTCTCGGTTGGAGTGAGTCCAAAGTCATCGCGCGCTTCTGGATTGCAGCGCTGGTGTTTGCATTGTTTGCTCTCACCACATTGAAACTACGCTAGACGTAACGTTCACGGAGCGTTTGAATGACACAATTGAAAGTGCCGGTCAGCGGGCCAACTGGAGTGGGAATGGAGTTGAAAGGCAAAAAGGTGCTTGTCGTCGGCCTCGGTAAATCCGGCCTCGCAGCAGCCCTGTTTCTACGTCAGCGCGGCGCACAGGTCACCGTCTCCGACATGCGCAGCGCAGCCGCCCTCGCCAAAGAGATCCCCGCACTCCTCGAGCGTGGCATCATGGTCGAGTCCGGTGGCCACGGTCTTCTCACCTTCCGCCGTCAGGACCTCATCGTGGTCAGCCCCGGTGTTCCGCTCGACACTCCCGAGCTTGTGCAGGTTAAAGCCTTCGGCCTCACAGTCATCGGCGAGCTCGAACTTGCAGCTCAGTTTCTCAAGGGCAAGATCCTAGCCATCACCGGTTCCAACGGCAAAACCACCACCACCGCGCTCACCGGAGAAATCCTTGCCGCAGCCGGAATTGAAACGCAGGTCGGTGGCAACATCGGCGTTCCCGTCGTTGAACTCATCGAGAAGTCCACTGACAGTGGGTGGTCAGTGCTCGAAGTATCCAGCTTCCAGCTCGAGAGCACACAGAGCTTCCATCCACAGATCGCAGTCATCCTCAACATCACTCCAGATCATCTCGACCGTCACGGCACCTTTGAAAACTACGCTCTCGCAAAGGAGCGCATCTTCAGCACACAAACCAGCTCCGACTGGCTTGTTCTCAACGCCGACAACTCTCGCACTGCCGAGGCCGCTATGCGGTCCTCCGCGCAGGTCGTATGGTTTTCTCTGCATGAGTCCGTCTCTCACGGTGCATGGATCGAGAATGGCGAAGTAATCTTCCGTGCTGATGCTGACTCGCCCATCGAGCGCATCCTTCCCCTGACCGCCATCCCTCTCAAAGGTGCGCACAACGTCGAAAATGTCCTCGCCGCAGTCTGCGCCGCGCGACTCGCAGGAGCGCCTGCAAACGCAGTTCGCAAAGCAATCGAAGACTTCCGCGCCGTCGAACACCGTCTCGAATACGTCACGACCGACAATGGAGTCGAGTACTACAACGACTCGAAAGCCACCAACGTCGATGCAGCCGCAAAGGCAATCGCTGCCTTCCCCGGCTGCATCCATCTCATCCTCGGCGGTAAAGACAAGAACTCCAACTACGGCGACCTCGCCGACCTGCTGCGCAAGCGCGTCAAAGCCGTTTACACCATCGGTTCCGCTGCAGCCAAAATCGAGTCACAGATCCGCGGCATCGTGCCGATAATTCCATGCGAGACTCTCGATCGCGCTGTCGCCGCAGCCCGCAAGGCCGCGCGGCCCGGAGACATTGTCCTGCTCTCGCCGGCATGTTCCAGCTTCGATCAATTTGAGAATTACGAGCATCGCGGACGTGTCTTCAAAGAGCTGGTTCTCGATCGCACAAACGCTGTCACCGCCGAAACCGGCAGGCACGGAGCAAAGGCGTAGGAAAGGATCACAATGGCCAAGCGCGTCGGAGTAGACAAATGGTTGTTCTTCACCACGCTGTCACTCGTCGTGGCTGGCCTCGCTATGGTCTTCTCCGCCTCAGCTGTCATGGCTCAGGTACGCTATGGCTCGCCTTACACCTTCCTCGGCAGGCAGGCCGCCTGGGCGTTGCTCGGCGTCATCGCAATGATCATTCTCATGCGTGTGGACTACCGCCGCTATAACTCGAAGAAGTTCATCTATCCGGCGCTCGGCATCACGTTGCTTCTCCTGCTCGCCGTCTTCGTGTTGCCCGGCTCACACGGTACGCATCGCTGGGCTCGCTTCGGCCCATTCTTCACATTCCAGCCTTCAGAGGTCGCCAAGCCAATCCTTGCCTTCTACCTCGCGTGGTTTCTTCACAACCGCCTCCACACAATGCGCGACTGGAGACACACCCTTCTCCCGGCGGTAGTTCCTGCGCTCATCTTCATCGGCCTCGTCGTTAAAGAACCCGACCTCGGCACCGCCCTCGTTCTCTTTGGAATGACGATTCTCGTCCTTCTCCTCGCGGGCATGGAGTGGCGCTATGTTCTCGGCATCTTCGCAGCCGTAGCTCCGGTCATTGCGGCACTGCTCGTCTTCGTACCCTGGCGCCTCGCGCGCATGAAAGTATTTCTCCACCCCGAAGCCGACCCACAGGGCGCTGGATTTCATATCAACCAGTCCCTCATCGCCGTAGGTACAGGCGGCTGGACCGGTCGAGGCTACATGGAAGGCGTCCAAAAGCTCTTCTACCTTCCCGAGCCCCACACCGATTTCATCTACGCCAACATCGCCGAGGAGCTCGGCTTTCTCGGCGCAATGTTCATACTCCTTCTATTCGTCATCCTCGGAATTCGCGGGCTGCGTGCCGTCTTCCTGCTTCGCGATCCCTTCGCGCGCCTGCTTGCCTTCGGCATCACGGTCACCATCCTCATTCAGGCCTTCTTCAATATGAGCGTCGTCGTGGCTCTGCTGCCCACCAAGGGAATTACCCTCCCCTTCATTTCTTCCGGAGGCACATCTCTCTGCATCATGCTTGCCAGCATCGGAATCCTGTTGAACCTCACCCGCGAGATTGACTGAAGTGCGGCGCATGTCCCCTTGTGCGAACCAAACGCGGGTGCCCCATCCTTTTCTCGCGGTATGTGAAAAGGGTGGGAAATCAAAGATCTTCAATGCAAATTCCAAATCCCCACGGACCAACCCATGACCCCCCGTATCCTCATAGCCGGAGGCGGAACCGGTGGCCACATCATCCCCGCGCTCGCAGTGGCCCGCGAACTTGCGACCAATCACTCCGCCGAAATCCTCTTCGTAGGCACATCACGCGGAATGGAATCGCGAATGGTCCCCGAAGCTGGATTCAACCTCGAGCTGATCAAGGTAGGCCCACTCAACCGCGTCTCGTTGTTGACCAAGCTCAAGACGCTGGCCAGCCTGCCACTCAGCCTCGTCGATTGTTCCCGCCTCATCTCCCGCTTCCGAGCTGACGTAGTCTTCGGGGTCGGCGGATACGCCTCCGGCCCAGCAATGGGCGCGGCAATCCTCCGCGGCATTCCAGCCATGGCCTTCGAACCTAATGCCATCCCCGGCATGGCCAATCGCCTCGTGGGCAAGCGTGTCGCCGCTGCAGCCGTCAATTTCCCGCCCGCAGCAAAGTGGTTTCGCAACGCTGAAGTCACCGGCATCCCCGTCCGTCAGGAGTTCTTCTCGCTCCAATCGCTCCCCGCCGATGCGCCACCCCATCTGCTCATCTTCGGTGGCTCGCAGGGCGCCCGCATCTTCAATACGCTCACGCCTCAGATCGCCGCGCCGCTCCTTGAAGCAATCCCGGGCCTCACGCTGTTGCATCAGGCCGGTGCGCGTCATGCTGATACTACCCGCGAAGCCTACACCGCCTCCGGAGCCGACCCAGCCCGATGGCGAGTCGAGCCATTCCTCGACAACATGGCCGACCGCTTCGCCGCAGCTGATCTCGTAATGGCCCGTAGCGGCGCCTCAACCGTCGCCGAACTCGCCGCAGCAGGCAAGCCCGCGCTTCTCATCCCATTCGCCGCCGCCGCCGACGATCACCAGCGCTCCAACGCAGAAGTCATGGTCAACGCCGGCGCCGCAATCATGATCCAGGAACTCGAACTGGCTAAACCCGACCCGCTGCTCCATGCCCTGCTCAGTCTCCTCCGCTCCCCCGAAAGGCTCCAGTCAATGGGCCAGGAGGCACGCACCCTAGCTCACCCCGCCGCAGCCCAATGCATCGCGAACATGCTCATCGACCTGGCACATAAATAACTCCCGTCAAAGCCGTCATCCTGAGCAAAGCGCAGCGGAGTCGAAGGACCTGCCTTTGTCTTTGTTTTTCTGTCTGTCATCCCCGCAGGGAAGCTATGGGATGACAATCACCGTTGCGCCGGAACCGCCATCTCAATCGCATCCAGCGGAAACCCAAGCCGCTTCCACTCATCGAACCCGCCTCGCAGCGGTCGCACCCGATCAATGCCCAGCTTATGCAGCGTCATCGCAGTCTTGGCAGCCGTAGCCTCGCTGGGACAAGTGCAGTACAACACAATATCCCGGTCCTGTGGAATCTCCCCGCTCCGCAGCGCCAGCGCGTCCGGAGAAAGATGGTGCGCCCCCGGCAAGGTAAACGGATCAGGCACCAGTTCCAGCGGATGCCGCAGATCGACGATGTACACGGGCTCCCCTGCATCCAGCATCTCCTTCAGGGTCTGAGGCTCCAGCCGCGCCGTCATAAGCTTCCGCATAAATGCCCGCCTGCGATAGATCCGCGAAGCCACAAATCCCAGAATCCCCAGCACCAACAACAATCCGCCAGTACGTCCCAGCCAATCCAGAATCCGCGGATCACGCTTGATGACATCCCCAAATAATCGCCCAGCCAGCAACAGCGAGCCGGCCCATATGACCGATCCACCCGCATCAAAAAGCAGAAAACGGCGCAGTGACATCCCACTCTGCCCGGCCACCGGCGGCGCCACAATCGATAACCCCGGTACAAACTTCGCAAACAGCAGCGTGTAGGCCCCGCGCTTTCCAAACGAGTCATGCGTACGCCGCACACAAACCGTAGACTCCAGCGAAAACCGGCATAGCAGCCGCACCACCACATTGCCGTATCGCCGTCCAAAGATGAACCAGGAAACATCAGCAACCAGGCACGCAGCCACGCTGGCCGCCAGCGCCGAGCCAAAACTCATATGCTCAGTCGCCGAAAGCGCCCCGGCAGCAAGCAGTACCGGTGTAGCCGGCACAGGCAGCCCAATTTGCTCCAGGAAAACCCACCCGAAGATCAATAGATAGCTGTAAGTGATAAGAATTTCGATGGGGAATGACATTGGACAGAACCTGTAGCCAGAACTAGTGCTGGCGCCTATCTATAGGATGCCACTGATCCCAGTCCGTTGCAGGAATGAATCCGCCAGCTGAAAGCTAAATCGCCCGTCCCTCAGCCGCCCGCTCCCGAACCTCCTGCAGCGCCTGATAAATCTGGTCGAAGCTCTCAATCGCAAACAGCGCCTTGTGCATCTGGTCTACCTGCACCGGCGCATTCAACACCTCGTCAAGGTCAAACTCTCGCACTTCGCAATGCCCCTCAAGCACATTGGTGCACTCGCCATTCGAGCTGATCAAACCGCTGCCGTACACCCGCACCCGTCCATGCTGCCGAATCAGCCCAAACTCCACCGTGTACCAGAACAGCCGCCCAATCCGCTCCAGTCGAGCTTCATCCTCGATCGAGGCGCAAAGCTGCCCATACTGCGCCAGGAAGTCCGCAAAAACCCGATGCGCATGCATCGGCACATGCCCAAACACATCGTGAAAAACATCAGGCTCCGGCGTGTACTCCAGCGAATCCCGTCCGCGCAGCCAGGTCGTCGTCGGAAACTGCCGGTCTGCCAGCATGTCAAAAAACGCCGGCCCGGGCATAAAGCCGCTCACCGGAACCGTGCTCCACCCGGTCCGCGGCCGCAGCCGTCCGCTGATCTCGCTTAGATTAGGCAGCCGGTCGGCCCGCAGGCCAA
>Ga0206922_1083_pt1 | contig 25851 bp, 21 predicted proteins | sample Alteio_BWOrgHeat_63_FD_152976 | JGI IMG/M metagenome (GOLD analysis project Ga0206922, IMG submission 152976) | Enriched cells from forest soil in Barre Woods Harvard Forest LTER site, Petersham, Massachusetts, United States -... | ecosystem: Environmental > Terrestrial > Soil > Temperate forest >... | reverse complement strand
ACGTATGGAAGCTACCCTTCGGTCGCGGCCAACGCTTTGGTGCGAACATCAATCGCTTCGCCGATCTCGTTGCAGGCGGATGGGAATTTAACGGTATAACGACCGCTACCTCTGGCGTACCCTTTACGCCCAATGTAGGAAATGCTCCTCTGTTGAATGCTGATTTCAATAACGTGAGACCAGACAAGATTGGCGACCCTCATGTGTCCGATCCCGACAGAAATATGTGGTTTAATCCCGCAGCATTCACGGCACCGCAAGGACTCTATCGTGATGGCGATGTCAGCCGGAATTCGCTGGTCGGTCCCAAGGTGTTTCTGATGAATCTATCATTGGCCAAGGTCTTCACGATCACCGAAGGAAAGACGATCCAGTTTCGTTGGGAGAATTTCAATGCGCTCAACCACGTAAATCTCAACACTCCAGACAACTACGTCGACGATGTGAATGCGGGAGAGATTACCTCAATTCGGGCGGATATGCGTGAGATGCAATTCGGCTTGCACATCCGTTTTTAAGATGGACATGCCGGAATAATCCACTGCTAAACAAATTGAAGGAAAAGATATGAGACGATCCTCTGGACCGGTGATCTGGGCTTTTGCATTAATCATGGGAATTGCGCCGTTTGTGCATTCGCAGGAGTTGAAGAAAGCGCCTGCACTCCCAAAGGCGGATGATCGATATAAGGCTGACATCCTGTTGATCGTCGCGCATCCGGATGATGACACTGGCGTTTTGAACTACATCACCAAAGCATCTCTGGATGAAGGTAAGAGAGTCGCCGTCATCTTCACCACACGGGGAAATGCTGGCGGGAATACCGCGGGTATGGAGCAGAGCAAAGCCATGGCCGATGAGCGTGAGATGGAGGCTCGTCGATCTCTTGGGGCCAGCGGAATCGAGAACATCTGGTTTCTGCATGGCACGGATACAGCGACTCAGGATGTGCTTCATTCGCTTGAGACTCTGGGACACGGCGAAGCTCTGGAAGAAGCTGTTCGGCTGGTGCGACTCACCAGGCCCGAGGTCATTCTCACCTGGATGCCTGCCTATGTTGCGGGAGAAAACCATGGCGACCACCAAGCTTCTTCCGTAGTCGCGAACGAGGCGTTCGACTTGGCGGGCGATCCTACGGTGTTTCCAGAGCAGGTGAACGCGCCACGACGGTACCTCGATATTAATAACTATGGTGAAGGGCTTCATCCGTGGCAGACAAAGAAGCTGTACTTCTTCTCTGACGCAAGCCATCAAGACTTCCTCGCTCATCATGGACCAACCTATCTGGCCAGCGATATCTCGCGCAGCAAAGGCGTATCATATGCGACGTTGAATAAGAAGGCATGGTTGATCTACGCGACACAAATAGATCCGCTCCTTGATTATTACGTCAATATGCCGGACTACCTGGTGCTGGCGAAATCTTATGTAAAGTCTTCTTCGATTGAGGCAGACGTATGGGATGGGATTGACCATACTCCAATCGCCTATGTGGCAGCACCCGGATACAAGCTTTCCTCAAGTGACTCCGCCAGCATCGAACTTGGTGGACCGTGGGTCTTCTATAAACAATTTCAGGCTGCGCATGGTCTTACTACGGTGCTCAGTTTTGTCAAACCTCAGGCTGCATTAAGCGCAAATAACTCATTGTGGGTTCCGCTGTTGTTGCATAATGACACGGACAAGGCGCGAGATCTTACGCTTCATTCCAGCCTGCCAAGTGGCTGGAATGAAGTTCCAGATACTGTCTATCATCTGGAACCGCATAGCAGCTATCCTGCACAGCTTTTCCTCGCACGAACCGCACCCTTAACCTTGCCGGTGCCGAAGCCAGCTTCGGAGGATCCGGCGCCATCCGTATCGGCGCCGGCTGTGACTCCGCAGAAGTTAAGCTGGAGCCTCTCCGACGGTGGGCAAAATTTTGGTGAGGTCTCGTTAAACGTTTATTTGGAATACAACGGAGTACCACAGTAGCTTGCAGAAAGTTAGGTTCCGTCAGGAAGCCCTGGCCTGTTGCAATTCGCGGCTATAATGCTGCTTCAGGGTCGCGGTCGTCAGCATTTGATGCTTGACGAAGAAGGCGTTGGGCACCGAGGAGCGTTGAGTAAGAATGTCGAGGGCGAGTGAAATCAGCTGTTCGCCATAGTGCTCAGGAAAATAGGCAACAGAGCCAATCAATCGTGAGTTTGGACGACGCATCTCAAGGCGTGCCTCAATGGAACCGTTCTGTCCGACTATTGCGCAGTCCTGAAGACGATCCATGTCCTTGAATGCCTCAAGTGCTCCAAGGGCGCTGGGATCGAAGATGGCGCTCACCAGGATTTTGTTCGACGTGGATCTGCTGAGATGTTGTCTGACCGCTTCCCGGCTAGCCTCGAACTGCCAGTCTCCGTTCACCACAGAGATCCTTGAATTCGCTGAGTTCGGTAATATCTCCTGGATTCCCATAAGGCTTCCCGTCAGCCTGGCTTCTGGTAACGAACCAGCCTTGGGAGAGCCGACGAGCAGAATCTCATCGACCTGGCCATGCCAGTGTTTTTCGGTCCAGCGCCCCAGGTATCGACCGGCAACGAGACCTGCTTGGCAATTGTTGACGCCAAAGTAAACGGAGTTCGGATGAGGAATCTCGACAGCGATCAGAGGCAGCTTTCGGCCGCCTCTACGCGCGGAAATCAATGATGAGACCTGGGCATAGGAATGGAACTCGATCACAAGATCGACATTTTCTGATAAAAGCCGTTCGGCATTGGCTAGCGCCATGTCGGGACTGAAGTGGCTGTCGAGGACGACAAGGTCAATGCCCGCTGTCGCGGCGCTTTCAACCAATCCTTTTGTGACTGCCCGGTAAAACGAGGTCTCTCCCGTCTCCACGACATAACCAATCTTGTACCGCCGGCCAGAGGAGAGGACGCTCGCGAGATGATATCTTCGGGCTCGATCTTTGACGACCACGCCATTTGCCCGCAGAGTAGCCATTAATCTGAACACCGTAGGGCGGCTCAAACTCGCCATTTCGGCAAGCTCGAATAAAGGTAAGCTGCCCTCGTTCTGAAGGATTCGGATCAGACGGCAAGCTCTTCCTACAGATTCGACTTGGTAAGGCTCGGTTAAGTCAGGGATTTCTTCTGGGATGTGCTTTTTGGCCACGGTTGATAATTTCAGTGAATGAAATGAAATGTCAAACGGCAGAAACGGGGAATTACAAGGTTATTGCACTCCTGTAGGTGGCAAATCGAATTTCTGCCTGTGGGATCTCCAATTAATCATTTCTGAAATATTTCGTAGAACGAAACAGATGGATAGAGCGCATATCGCGCTTGACAAGCATTCAGCTGCCTTTTTAAAGTTCCCGTCGTGAAGAAATTCACCTATTGCAACCAGATTCCGACCGACAGACCATTGGAGTCACGGCGTGCAAACTTCGCTCGAAAAGAGAGGGGTCACTATGTCGGAGATCGGAAGGCATCTACATCTAACTGAAGCTGGATTTTCAAACCGCGAAAATACAACTGCTCAGCGGCCATGCGTCATCCGTCGCCCGGAGCGGCTCGTACTTCTATGCCTCGGGTTCGTGCTGGCATCGTCAATGTCAGTCGAGCGATTGCACTCTCAAACTAACCTTGCCAGCATTACTGGAACCATCACCGACAGCTCAGGCGCCTCTGTCTCCAATAGCAACGTGGTTGTTCTGAACAAGGCTACCTCTGCCACCCGCACGGCGATAACCACCTCCAACGGATTCTATTCATTTCCGTCTCTGCCTCTGGGAACGTACACAATCACGGCATCCGCGCCCGGGTTTCAGGCTTCAACTACAACGGTTGATCTGACGCTGAGCGGTGTTACGGCGAATCTGTTGCTTAGTGTTGGGAACATCTCTGAGACCGTTACCGTGTCCGCTGCATCGGGAACGGTAGCGCTGCAGACCGAGAGCGCCGAAGTGAATCAGTCCTTTGGAGAAGAGCAGCTGCGTCAGCTTCCGAATACCTCGGGGCTCAGCGTACTCGGCATTGCCGTTATCGGGCCTGCATCGCAGGCCGGCACCGACGAACCTGAATCCGGCGATGCGAGTTTCTACAACCAGACAGCCAACTCGGTGAACATAGCGGGGCTCGGAATCGCGCACGCACAATACCTGCAGGATGGCGTAGAAAATGTGAACCTGCTGACAGCGACTGCTAATGTTGTCTCAAATGTGGAAGCTGCCCAAGGGGTTACCACGACATTGAACGGCTCACCAGCGCGCTTTGGTCAGCCGGCTGTTATCAACGTCATCACCAGGAATGGAACAAATAACTTCCACGGATCGATTTACAACTTTCTTCAAAACGATGCTTTCAACGCTACCAACTGGTTCGCGACCAGCAAACCTCCGGTTCGGTACAACAATTTCGGCGGCGGTCTGGGCGGTCCAATTCTGAAAAATAAGTTGTTTGCGTTTTTCAACTACACGGGGCTTCGCAGCCACTCGGACTTTGTGAGCCAAAGCCGCGTGCCGACAGCGGCCGAACTCGCAGGGGATTTTTCGAGCAACAATATTTCGATGATCATCTACGACCCGGCGACATATGATCCCGTCACGGGAACGTCACAGCCATTTCCGAACAATCAGATCCCTTCCGGCAGGATAGATAATTTTGCGACACTGTGGCTGAAGAACTATCCGGCGGCCAACGTTCCTCTCGGTGAGAACAACATCAATTACATCGTCAACCTTCCGAGTATTGATAATGGCGATCAATATATTGCACGTGGAGATTGGAATATATCCGGCAACAACCAGCTGGTTGCAACATTTCTTCGGGGGACGGTGAGTAATGGAAGCAACACAATTACTCCCGGACTGTTTGGCATTTTTTACAACACCACAGGAACAAATGCTTCCCTTCAAGACAGCTATGTTTTGAACCAGCGCATGCTGAATGTCTTTAAGGCCGGATTTAACCGAGGCCAGGTGCTGAGGACCCAACAGGGAACCGGCGCAGTCAATTATGCAGAGCAGTACGGCCTCAAGAACGTCAACGCGAGTCCGGCGCAGTGGGCGCCGCCGCAAGTGGGGGTCAGCAATTACTCAGGCCTTGGCGATCCGTATTCTCCCCAGGGAGGACTGCAAAACCGCTACCAATTTGCGGATGAGCTTGACTGGACACTCGGAAGACACAGCGTTGTGATTGGCGGGCAGTTTGTCAAAACTCAGTTCTTCGGCAACTGGACTGTGTTGAACAATGCGGGTTATACCTTTGACGGCAGCGCAACTTCGCAATACATCGACGGTAAACGCAGCACGACTCTTACTGGCAACGGGTTAGCCGACTTGCTCCTCGGTTTTCCCCAAAGCGGAACGACGGCTGTCGGCACATCGGTTGGGTGGTTCCACGAATGGCAGGTTGCGGCGTATGTCCAGGATGACTGGAAGGTCACACCGCGCCTAACCATCAATCTGGGTCTGCGCTACGACTTCGACAATCCGCCCGTTACTGAGAACGGGGCCCTCTACAGCATTGCACTCAACACGCCGATCCCCGGCACGTGGAACACCAACTATAACGACTATGGTCCGCGAGTTGGGTTCTCGTGGAACCCGTTCAAGAACACTGTCGTTCGCGGAGGATACGGAATCTATTTCTCTCCCATTATGTACAACAACCTCCAATTTTCCCTGCTCTACGCGCCTAACTTTATTCTCGAGTCCAAAACCATCGACATCGCCGATCCTTCTCTGATCGAGGACCTGTTCGCTCCCATTTCGACGGGAAATTCAGGTTATACGATCGCGAAAACGCTCAAGGATCAGTCGGCGGGCGAGTGGAATTTCAATATCCAACAATCTCTAAATGCCAACACGCTTTTCACTCTGGCTTACATCGGCGACGTAACAAGACATATGTCGAACCGTGCAGACGGCAATCAGCCCTATGCATTGTCTCCGGGGAACACATCGGGAATTCTGGATGTAAAGCCACAACCGCTCGCCGGCCCGGTCACTATCCAGCAGAATGTGCTCACGGCCAATTACCACGCGTTGGCTGCCTCATTACAGCGACGCTACGCAGCGGGCCTTCAGTTCCTCGTGAGCTACACATGGTCAAAGGCAATGAATATCGCCGACGGCGATAACACCAATATTGAGAACATCTATCGTCCGAAATTGACGTACTCACCCGCCTCATTCGATCGGACAAACAACGTTTTGATTAGTGGGCTCTATGACCTGCCATTCGGGCCGGGCAGACGCTTTGCGAATGGTGCCAATGCATTTGTCAGGCAGGTGATCGGTGGATGGCAGCTGTCTTTCGTTCAGCAACTGGCTTCAGGACAGCCCGTTTCTATAGGCGCGAATAATACTGCAGACACCAGCTATGCACATGCTGTGTATGCACTGGAGACCTGCGATCCAAAGGGGGGATTTACCAAGACCAGATTCCAAAATTTCAATCCTGCCTGTTTCGCCCAACCTGGTCCCGGCATTTACGGCACAACGCGAAACGTGAGCGCCACGCGCCAGCCCGGCCTTTACCCTACGAATCTTTCACTGTTCAAGGCTTTCCCGACCTTCCGCGAGCAGCAACTCCAGTTCAGAGTAGATGCATTCAGCGTCCTGAATCATCCGGAGTTCGGTGGAGGCGGTGCCAACGCCGGTTCTCCATCGCTGGGAGTGCTGACCTATGAGGCGTCTGGCCTGAGGTCGCTACAACTATCCCTGAAGTATCAGTTCTAGGAGTTGCGTGAACGGTTCTCATCGGCGTGGAGCGGCGAGGTCGAAGGTTGGCGAGAAGAGCAAAATCGGGGCATGCCTCCTATGCGCAGGACCGCGAAACAATGTCCCTGAACCGATGTCTTAGATTGCTGCGGTAGGTTTGGCCTGCGTCGCTCTCTTGCAACGACTTTCCAATTCGTAATGCGGCTAGCGTCAGCAGAGTACTTCCGGAAAGGACCTGCTGCCGGATCAAGACAACAGGGATAGGAGTAGAGCAATGGCTTCGACGAGACGTAATTTTCTTCTTACTGCAACGTATGTTGGTGGCGGTCTGGCAGTCACGGGTTCAGTCAAGCCGCTCATCGCGCACGCCGTGCCGGAGTCGACAGAGTTGGCGCCGTATCTGACCGGGATTCGTATGGCTGCAACTCCTGCAACAGCCTATCGGGCCTATCGCTCAAAGGTGGTCGCAAGTCCGGCTGTGACGACGTGGATCCAGGTGGATCTCGGCAAGAGCTTCCCCATTGATGCAGTCCGACTCTTTCCTGCATCTGAACGCATGTACCCTGGACACGATCAGTATTATGCAGGCGAAGGTTTTCCACTTCGCTTCAAGATTGAAGCCTCAGACGACGCGAATTTCGGTACTCCGGTAACAATTGCCGATTTTACGCGCTTAGATTTTCCCGATCCTAAAGACAACATCACGCAATATACACAGCGCGGGGTGAACGGACGCTATGTACGGCTCACCTCAACCCGTTTGCGAGCCGTGAAGGAGACTCCGACCGAAAGTGTTCCGTTGGGCGGCGAGCCAAAAGACAGTCCTGATTTCACTCTGACCCTCGCTAAGATGGCCGTGATCTCTGGCGGTCACGATGTTGCGGTCGGTTGCAAGGTATCGGCCGATCCGGAGCACGGGAACAGTGAGCTTGTCGCGCAATTGACGCGGCCTGTCCGGCAGGATGGAGAAGGAATCCACAACGACAATCCGCATGCAGTCACCAATCCGTCTACTTGGAATCCTCCGAAGTATAAGGCAGTGGCTCCGAGGACGGGAGTCACTCTCGACGGCGGTGTGTTTCAGACCGCGATGCAGAACAACATCGAGTACCTGTTGACCTCCTACTCCACCGACGACCTCTTGCGCCAGTTCTACGAGCGAACCGGGAAGGTCAAGAACTTCAAACCGACTGGCTCGCAGGTATTTTGGGAAGAGGATCTCGCCGGTTCCAATGCAGGCCGTTTCCTGATGGGGGCGGCAAATACAACACGTTGGATCGATCACCCCGAATTGCGCCGCCGCGTCAATGTGGTAGTAGACGGGATCGAAGAGTGCAAGCAACCGAACGGGTACATCATGGCCTATCCAGAAGACACGATTTTCTATTCGGAGCGGGCAGCTTACACACGAGCGTGGCTGACACACGGGCTGTTGGAAGCGGCGTACGGTGGCAACGAGAAAGCGTTGCCGATGCTGCGCGGGTACTATGACTGGTTTAATCAGCAGGCATTCTTGCCGGAGATGCTTCGGGGTGCGATCCAAGGCGGCCAAGGCATGATCGCCAATACCCGCGTCGGCACCAGCCCGGTCGGAAAACCGGCAGATGCTCAAGTGATTCAGCGGTATTACCAGGAAGACGCATGGTTACAGGGGCTCGCGAAGCATGAAAAGGAGCAGGTCTGGCAATATCCATATGACCGTCCCCACTGCTATCTTCTGACAAATCTCGAAGCCTATCTCGACATGTATCTCATCACAGGCAACCCGCTCTACTACAACGGCGTTCTTGGTGCGTGGGAACTCTACCGCGCCCATTGGCAACAGGCGGGCGGGAGCATCTCAATCATTGAGTTTGAGAAAGATCCTCCGGACAGCAACTATCTGCGACAGAAACTTGGCGAACTCTGCGGGAACAGTTTTTGGGTCTTTCTCAGTCAGCGCTTTCAGCTTCTTGATCCAGACAATGAACGGTACGCAACAGAGATTGAGAAATCAATTTATAACGTTGGCATCGCCAATCAGCATGGCGGGAAGGGCCTTCGCTACCACGCAGTCCTCGAAGGCAAGAAAGAGAAAGCAACGCACGAGAACACATGCTGCGAAGGACAGGGAACCAGGCTTCTGGGTAGTCTGCCGGAACATATCTATTCCATAGCGCCGGATGGGTTGTACGTTCACCTCTATGAGCCGTCGACGATCCGCTGGCAGCAAGGTGGACAGTCGATGGAACTGGCAATGAAAACAAGTTTTCCCTATGACACGACGGTTCATTGCACTCTGAAAGCCGGAACACCGATGGAAGCAAACCTAAGGATCCGCGTTCCTTCCTGGGGCGAAAAGGAAATGAAAGTATCGATCAACGGCAAGGCTGTAGGCATCGGTAAGCCCGGAACGTATCTATCCCTGAAACGCCAATGGTCGAGTGGTGACACCGTCGAGTTCACTTTGCCCGCAGTGGTTCGAGTCAAACCGTACAAAGGCGAAGATCAGTTGGCCGGAAAGAAAAGATACTCAGTCGAGTATGGCCCGATTCTTCTATCCGCAGTAGGTTCGTCACAGGTGGAACTGCGTGTAGACAAAGGGCACGATGCAGAACAGCTGGTCAATCATTTAGAGAGGGTCGAAGGCTCGCCATTGCACTTTGCGGTTCGCGGCAACCCAGGCCAAAAGCTGATGCCGTACTGGCAGGTGTCAGAAGAAGAATTTACATGCTATCCAGTGGTGAAGTCCTTAGCATAACTTTCGTTGGAAGTTTGCTCTTAGGTGGCGAATGCGCACGACAGCGGCCACCTCGAATTAGTGACGCGAACAACTACATCATTGCCTGTGCTTCAATCGGTATTGGCGCCCGGATGAGTGTCTTTTCTTTCTTGAAGTCGAGCGCACCGACGCCTCCGACTTCCAACATACCTTATACATTGACGGGTGCACCCTGGGTAAAAACCGGCTACTCCACGGGAAGAGCCCAGTAGTTGCCAACCTACTGCAGCGCTGCTGATCCATCTTGAGACCCATACGGGCAAGCTTCCCCACGCTTACTTCAAATGGAAAGAGGGAAATCCAGTCGCAAACATCTTCCGTTTCCTCTTTCTCGGTGAAGGGGATACGGCGCCGCTTACACATGAAGTGCTGCGCCGGGCCATTCGTGATCCTCAGCACAGACCCATCGTGCATGTCAGCTGAGATGGGTTGGAGAGACGCAGATTGACGGTGCCAGTAAAGGCCCGTTAGCACCAGTTATAGAATCCCCATCTTCGATTATTGAGTGTTCCGAGGAGGACCTCGAGAAGATTAGGTAGCTATTCGTGAAGATAGAGGCGCCCCCGGCGGTACCTCCACAGTTTTTCGACGAGTGTTCGTTCCGAGATTAGATCCAGAAAGATCAGAAGATAGTTCTTACCTTAGGTTCTCTGTCCCATAGTCTGCCCGCCGCGATGCGATCGATGAAGGCGCGCGGAGGACGATCAATCAGCACTCCGTCATCAACGCTGACGCCGGCCTTGTCTAACAATGGCTGGGCCTGTGCCGTTGCACCGATCACTTTGAGGTGAGCGTAGGCGTCATGCACCCATGACACGGCAGCGGCCTCCGATGACAATAACGCAGCACTATCGGCAGAAAGAGAGACCAACACAGCATCGAATAAGACCGAAGATCCGCCGGCAAGTTGAAAGTCTGCTTCAATGAGCGTTCCATCGGCCGCAACGGCTCCCCCAACCTTTGGAGCAACAATCTTGAAATCGGCTCCAGCCTTCTCTACCACTTTCTTCATCGCAATTATGATCCCGGCATCGGAACCATCGGCAACCAGGCATCCAATCACGCGCCCTTCAACCGTGTTTACCGCCTTGCGCAGAATGCTTAGAGCGGGCGAGGTCGGCAGATCTTGCCGCGCCTCAACCGTGGTATGAACAGCTTTGATCTTGCCCTGCATGCCTAAGCCATTCGCGATTCGCTGAGCGATCTTGGGATCGACATTCGCCAACTGTCCAACCATTCGTTCCCGGATCGCGAGCGTCTCGACTTTGCTGAGTTCAAAAATAAACGCCGAGATAATATGATTCTGTTCAGGTTCAGTTTGAGAATGGAAGAATTGACGAGCCTGCGAGAAATGATCTGCGAACGACTCGGAACGGGTTCGAAGTTTGTCCCCTTCCAATGGTTCCGCGAATGATGGCAAACCTGCTGTGGCATCAGCGCGAGGAGAGTCGATTTCCAACGAACTGGGTGAGTAAGCTACCCGGCCTTTCTGGGCGCCAAACTGCATGTGCCCATCTCGCTGCATATGCATCACCGGGCACTTGGGCGCGTTCACCGGAATTTGCTCATAATTAGGGCCACCTAGGCGGCTGAGTTGAGTGTCGACATAGGAAAAGATTCGCCCTTGCAGTAAAGGATCGTTAGTGAAGTCGATCCCAGGCACGACGTTGCGCACGCAGAAGGCGACCTGTTCAGTCTCGGCAAAGTGATTATCCACGTTACGATCAAGCACCATTCGCCCGATAATTCGTAGCGGCAAGACCTCTTCTGGAATTAATTTCGTCGCATCAAGAACATCGAAGTCGAAACTCTGAGCAAACTCCTCGTCAAAGAGCTGTACCCCCAGCTCCCACTCAGGAAATTTCCCATGATTTATTGCGTTCCAGAGGTCACGGCGATGGTAATCCGGGTCGGCTCCTGAGATCTTCAATGCTTCATCCCAGACTATTGACTGCATGCCAAGTTTCGGACGCCAGTGGAACTTCACGTATGTCGCTTCTCCGCCTTCGTTCAGGAACCGATACGTGTGTACGCCGAAACCCTCCATCATCCGAAAGGAACGTGGAATAGCACGATCCGACATTGCCCACATCAGCATGTGAGTGCTCTCGGGCATCAATGAAGCAAAATCCCAGAAGGTGTCATGGGCCGTTTGTGCCTGGGGAAATCCTCGATCTGGTTCCTGCTTTGCAGCGTTAATCAAGTCTGGAAATTTGATCGCATCCTGAATGAAAAATACCGGAATGTTATTTCCAACCAGATCCCAGTTTCCTTCGCGCGTATAAAACTTCACAGCAAACCCACGTACGTCCCGGGCTAAATCACTGGAGCCGAGATTGCCAGCCACGGTTGAGAAGCGCACGAACAGGGGGGTCTTCTCTCCAACTCGATTAAAAATTCCGGCTTTCGAAATTCCAGCGAGCGAATCGGTTAGTTCAAAAAAACCGTGCGCGCCAAATCCGCGCGCGTGTACGATGCGCTCCGGTATACGTTCGTGATCAAAGTGTTGAATCTTCTCAAGCAGCACATGATCTTCGAGGAGAGTCGGCCCACGTGTTCCGGCGCGTAACGAATTTTCATCGTCTGATATCAGCGCACCGGTCTGCGTGGTCAGGGGTGGATGGCTTCCGCCAGCCAACTGATGCAATTCTCCACCGTTTCCAATTTGCTCCTGTGACTGAGTGACTTTCGTAGTCTTTCGCTTCGAAATCTGTTTGCTCACGGCTCTCCCGACTTATATCGATTTACTACATTCGATGCCGGGTAACGTCCATCTCGAATTTCAGAAAGCAATTATCGTGTTGATGAGCCGTCACTCACTTGAAGCGAGGCGAATAGCGAGTTATTCAACTATGCTTGCCTATAGAGGGTGGGCTGATACGGAATTTGGGCCCGCTACCGCCTGCCGCGACCAAACAATAAGAAAAGAATTATGATCAGCAGGATGACGCTAATGCCGCCGCCTCCGTAATAGCCGACGCCGGGACCCATGTAGTATCCGCCACCCCCGAACAGAAGCAAGAGAATGATGAGAATGACTATCAATGGCATGAACGGGAGTCTAGCACAGGTTCTTAGTCCGCGTAACTGCATAGAGTCGCAATTGGAGCAATTCGGCACACTAGAACTATCGTGAGTGATGCCGTAGCGGGATGAAGTTTTCTCCACCCAAAGAGAACCAACGCACTGGAATTCTTCAACATCAGCAGCAATTGAAGATGGCTCGATCAGGCTAGGATTATGTTCACAGAAGCAAAGTCAAATTCTACGAATGGCTGGAAAGCGCAAAGAGTAAGGTTCCAGAAGGCCTTTCGATCCGGATATGTGGCGACTGCCGCCTCGGCAACCTGGGATGTCGAAACCGAAATTCGGGACCTCGATCAGACCGTGATCGGAAATCCGGCACATGACCTGGTCCGATTGGCGCTTTCGCTGTCGATGGCCGCACGCAGCTCCGACATTTTGATCTTCCCGTCAGTAAAGATGAATGCTATTCAGCCGTTAATGAGGCGGCGGTGTTTGGTTGAATTACAGACCTCTTGAACTATCCGGGCGTGGCAATCCGGGAGAGTAGCGCGACTAGACGGTAAATACGGGAATTCATCAATTACCTGATAGGGAGTGATCATTTCAACGTGGTGCGTCCTTCACGTATTTGTCAAACCAGCGAAGCATCTCATAGATGAGTTGTTCGTTCGATTCCATTGCCGTATACCAATGTGGCTCATGCGGGAGGACAACCAGTCGAGCAGTACCGCCGTTTCCTCGGATCGCTTCATAGAGCTTTTGAGACTGCAGTGGCGTAGTGCCAGGATTTGCGTCTTCCGCTCCGTGCACGATGAGTAGCGGTGTCTTCACTTTGTCGGCAAAGAAAAACGGGGAGACTTTCAAATAGACATCCTGCGCTTGCCAAACCGACCGCACCTCGTTCTGGAAACCGAACGGCGTGAGCGTCTTGTTATAGGAGCCGCTGGTAGCCGCACCTGCCCGGAATAGGTCGGAATGGGCCACCAGATTCGCGGTCATCAATGCACCGTGGCTGTGTCCGGTGACTCCAATGCGTTGTGGGTCCGCAACACCGAGGCGTACCGCCTCATCCACTGCGGCCTTCGCATCGGCGACTAGCTGATCCAGGTACGTATCGTAGGCTTTCTTAGGATCGCCGACGATGGGGAACGAAGCATTGTCGATGATTGCGTAACCCCCAAGCAGGAGCAGTCGATACTCGTATAGCCGCGTGAAAGTCTCCTGCGAACCCGTAACCTGTCCGGCTTTCGCAGGGTCGGCGTAATCGAGCGGATAGGCATAAAGAATGGTAGGGACGCGCGCGCCCTCCTGATAACCGGGCGGCGTGTAGAGCGTGAATGACAAGTCAAGCCCGTCTGCGCGCTTGTACCGGACCAGCCGCTTCTTGATCCCGCGTACTGCTGGCGCCGGATCAGGAATGTGCGTGATCGCTACGCTCGTTGAAGCGACGGTCGCTTCTCCAGCGGAAGCATCGAGGGATTTTCCAAGTGATCGTGCGTACACATTGGGTGGGTCTACCGGCGACTGATGCCAGGTGAGAAACCTCTGCGTGTCAGGCCCGGTGAAGGAAAGGAAGCGCTCGTAGGATGTTTTATCGCTGCGAAACAGACGCCCTGATTTTAACGTGTCGACATTGAGCCTATCGAGGAAGGGTCGATCCCCGGCTGGCGAAGAACCGGCTCCTGACAAGTAGATCGCATCACCTTCCTGACGAATCACCCGCGACCCGTTGGCCAACTGACGTTCCACAGGATAACCGGGGTTTGCATAGTGCTCATCGGTCGAGAGATCCCAAAGCAAACGAGGCCTTCGTTGCGGATTATCGACATCCATGGCGAAGGCTCGTCTCCAGTGCCGGTTGCGATCCCATTCGTTCAAAAGAGCTACGCTTGGATTCTCGCTCCACTGAAAGCCGACATAGCGCTGCTCGCTCCGTGTGATTTCGACTGCGGGCGAGTCGAATGGAGCTTTCAAAAACATGATCTTGTCGCGGGATGGAACATTCACATTCCAGTCGCCGCCATCCAGCGCTTCTGCCCATACAAGCGTTGCCGGCTCGGTGGCACGCCAGGCGAACTCACGCGGGCCGAGCGGTACGCCATCAATGGGAACACGATCTGCCAGCGGAAGTGACGCGATGGTATGAACATGAACCTGCGGGCTCTCTGATAAGTCCCAGATCTCAACTTGCTGGGGGAATCGATCGTATGTAGTGATGTAGGAATAAGGCTTGTGGATCGCGGAGACGACTATGTGCCGGCCATCCGGGGCTGGAGAGAGTAATTCGTAATTTCCCGGCTTTCCCACGGGCGTGATACCTGAGGTGGTCGCATCGACGAAGGCCAGTTGCGAAACTGCAAAGTAATCGAAGACGTCCTCGTCGTGCCTGTTGCCAAGCGTGTCACGTGTCTCATACGTACTGCTCTGCCCTTTTTCTCCGCCTGTCTCCTGGATGCTGGGTCCAACTGGCATTACAGGTTCGGCTGGCGGCGCGCCCATCCCATTGGGGACCAGCTTAACCAGGAGTGTTTTCTGATCTGGCATCCATTGCATCTCGTCGTTCAGCATTGGATTGAGATGCGCTCCCGGTACCCGATGTATCTCGCCGGTCTTTGCATCTCCGATCCACAGTTCGACGGCCTCGGAAGCAATATTCACGAAGGCGAATCGCTTTCCGTCAGCAGCCCAGATTGGTTCACCCGGACAAGCGTTAGCGGGAAGTGTGATTGGAATTTGCGCGCTGTCGGCAATATGTACCAGATCGAAGTTCGTAGCGCAGGGCGTGATGCCGTAGCCGCCCGGAGTGTCGTGCTTACTATGATTCTTTGGCTCTACGCGCACGCCTGCCAGGCGTAGGAAAGGGGTTGCTACCCGGGAAATCGGAGGGTAGTCCTGCCAGGTTACCAGAAGAATAGTGTCCTCTTTCGGACTCACCAGGGGAACCGGCGGAGAGGGTGCGTGCATCACGTCCAAAATATTTTTCGGCGGCCGATTGTATCCAGATGTACCCGCTACCATAGCCGCCGGTGCTGAGGTTACGCTCGATTGAGATGGGTCAGCCTGCGCTCGAATGGACCTGGGCGTCGCGCAGGCAACGATCGATATGATCAAAAGAAACTTCAAGGCAATCCGAACCGGCATAGATCTCCCCCACTGCAATTCATTTGCAAGAGACCGATAGACAACACGATACTCCATGGCTTTTGACTCGCTTCGGTTTTGATGTCTCCGAAGTGACCGCGCACACACGAGCGCTGCACGTTGACTTGCATCAAGATCAGGTCGATATCGCTCCAAATCAAAGCAACTAGCTCGGGTCGACGCAGTCCGTGCTGCCGCCAGAATCACCATCGCTCGTTCCCGGATGTTGAGCAATATAGCCTCAAGTGGTCGCAAATCGACTTTGAACGCCGTCGAATGAACCTTCCCAGGACAAGAATGGTGATCCAGACCTGACGCCCCATTGAACTGGACAGCCATTTCGGCACTAGGACGGTTGCGGAAGGTAATTGGACGGGAGCTTCGCGTTTCCGAACGCTGAGAGTCCCGCAGATGGTTCGTTGCTGCCGCGTTGAGCGAAGCTAGGCTCGAAAACCATACGTGGCATTGCAATCGCCATACCTCCACCAGTAAACTAGTTATGGCCGACCGGGGTAGACAGCACACGGTCGGAACTCCTGGGACACCGGACAGGACAGATGGCTCAGTAGTATGCGCATCTTAGCAAGGAAAAGGCCCCGAGAGAATCTGGCAAGCTGTTGTAAACAAAGCGGAGAGTTGGCAGAGCCCGGTTGAATGCACCTGACTCGAAATCAGACGTACTCGAAAGGGTACCGGGGGTTCGAATCCCTCACTCTCCGCCAACTTAACAAATCGTCTTTTTCTATCTTCATGTAAACACTAGATTTATCATATAATTAACTGAAACTAAAGACGTTCACGTCGTTCACCTGTGATCCGGTTAATCCGGATGATAATGCCATATATTGCCAGCTAGTGCCTTTTTACCTTAACAAACGCGCTTTACCTTAACACGGATAATTCTAGGTTCGGTGCTGGATTTTTATAGTCGTCTCCTTTCCATCCACTAAGACCCGTGCCCCGTAGAGGATCACGGTTGACAATAATCTGCACCCTATGTAGAGTTTCTACCATGAGCAGCGAAACTCCACGCATGACGGGTCCAACACTTAAAGTTCTCGGTCAATTGATTGCAAATCCACTGTCCGGTATTTCAGGTGCGGACATATCGAAGGCTACTGGCATTGCCTCCGGTACGTTATATCCAATCCTCTTTCGACTTGAGAAGGCCGGGTGGCTGAGTAGCCAGTGGGAAGATGGTCACCCATCGGAGTTGGGCCGACCACGTAAGCGCCTTTACCAACCAACTTCGCTTGGCATGATGCAGTACAAGGCGGCGTTCCAAGACATCGCCCCTGTTGGCGGGAGGCTGATATGGCAATTTTGAGATTCATTGAAGCAGTTGCAGCCAAAGTTGCCGCAGACGAAGTAAAGGCGTGGTTGCCACTTTTCAGCCAGAAGTTATTAAGCCTAGCGGTCGCCCGCTTACCCGAGGAAGAGCAAGACCGTTTTCAAGAAGAGTGGGCGGCTGATTTATTGGAATACCCCGGCGAATGCGTACGAGTAGTACGTGCTTTGGGACTACTCTTTGCCGCTTGGAAGATTCGAGAAGTTGATGAGTACAACATAACGATTTGGAACGGAATTCGCTTCACTGCGATGTTGATAGGAAGTAGACCGTGGATACACCATATAGGCTCTTTCCTTCTTCTATCAGTCTTGGTCTTCATAGATTTGCACTTTAAAATTAAGCTGTCATTGTATGCGTACCTCTCTGTGCCGATTGCATGCACTGCCAGTTTCTTTTTTGTAGGAGCAATCCTATTTGGAACATCGCTTGGCTGTAGATTCTTCTGGAGATTCCATGATGCATTCTTCGGCACATTCGATAAATTCGCCGCACGTTATCGCCGTTAGACTTTGCTGCGATAGATTTCAGCCTAGAAGCGGTGCTGCTCGGACACCGGATCAAGCAACTGCGACGCAGGACGCCGTGCCGTGCCTGTAGCTCCTTCCGGTACTGCTCCCAGTGCGCCAAGAACGGTGGTACCTGCGGGATTTGCGAGGGCTGAACGCGTCTTTCCCAGAGTCGTCACGATTCCTGATCTGGGACTGGCAGCCGGGGTCCGTTACACTTGAGCAGCGCGATCCTGTACTCGATGCGCCAACCGGGTTATGATTGAGTTGTCTTCGTGGCGGGAACGGGAAAGGCCGAAAGGCTGAGTACTACGGGGCTGAAGGTTTCGACCTTGAGCGCCTTTACGTGAGAGTCCACACCCCCAACTTCACGGGAAGACATGGACAGACCGGGCGATGTCTCGCAGGAGATGTCGCCCTTTCTCTTTGTGGAGTCGTTATTCCGGAAAGAGCGATCCAGTCACTGCCGCCAACGGTTCCTTCTCAGGATTCGCAGCCTTTGCCTTGACTGCCTTCATTGGCGTCGGGTTCTCAACCTGCGTCACAACCATCTTCTCAGCCGGGAAGATACGGAGCAGATGTGCTGGTGGCCGTTCGCTCGGTGCAAGCCATTCCTCGAATTCCCCCGGCTCCAAGATGACCGGCTGGCGATTGTGATACTCCGCAAACATCTCGTTAGGATCAGTGGTGAAGATTGAGAAGGTCTTCTCCACCAGCCGAGTCTTCGGATTCGTCCAGGTGCCCCAGAGACCGGCGAATCCAAAGCACTCTTGGTCGGTGACTGTGATGTCAAACTTCGGAGCGCCGGGAACTCGTTTGCCATCGACTTTCTTCCACTCGATGAATCCCGTTGCAGGGATGATGCAACGGTTCTTTACGAATCGCGGTTTCCAGAGCTTCGATTCCATCACGCCTTCGACCTTAGTGTTGAAGACGGTTTTAGTCTTGCCTTGGATGGTCATGTCGAAGCCCCACCGCATTCCTGTCCACATGCGTTCGTCGTTTTCTATCTGTATGGCCGAACGCCATGAGCCGGGTGCGTTGTCGATCTCATCCGCGTAGTCGGGGATATCTTCGATGCGCACACCGAACTTCTTGGCTATCGCCCATTTATCTGATCTGTAGAATTTGTAGCGTCCGCACATGAACCGCTTCTACTCCGCCTTAATCCTATGATGTTCGCACGTGCAGTGAGAAATTACGGTGTTTTCGATCATCAAGCCGCTGCAATTCTCACAGCCTAGATAACTGCAATGATCGAATGGCACTTCCCGTTGTACGGGCTGCTTGTGGCATTCGCAGGTGCAATGTGTCACTCGGTCGTCTTGCTTCCAGTACCCAATGCAGTGAGCGCAATCTAGCTCGCTACAGATATCGGCTGGTTCGAGAATGGTATCGCTCTCAAAGATTGGCGGGTAAAACACGTCATCGAACAATCCGTTATCAAACAGGTATCGCTCAAAAGGCGACATACGGGCATACGATTCCTCGCCCAGTCGTTGCATGAACTCTACGCCGGTTTCCCCCGGCCTCGGCTGATTCTCTTCCGACATAGCTTCAATTCACCTTTCCGTTGCTCTTCCACTCGATTGTGATCACCCACTCACCGCTACCATCCGGGATGTGACGGGTAGTTCCCGCAGACCCCATGCGCTTCATGTGGGCGACGAGATCGCGTATAGCCTCATCCCCTCGCTCCAGTTCTTCCTTGGACGGGTTCATCAGTTCTTTGGGCGTCTTCTTAGTCATCGGATGATCCTATTCAACATCTTTGGCCCCAGCCGCGATCAATGCCCCATTCTCCAACTCTGCAATCGCAAAGAACTCATCCTCATCGAAGTACTGGCGGTCATCGTCGTAGTGGATTGGTGCGAGCGCGGCGGCGTGGAACATGCCGAGACTGCTCGACAGCAGGGTAGAATTTGCGTCTTTCACAACAAAAGGAGCGGCCTTCGGGGAGCTGTGCAATTCCATCATGCACTCCATCCGTATGACGAAGGCCATACCCATTTCCTCGTCGCCGAAAAACCCGCCAATCATTTCGACACGTGTACGCGGATCGCGAGTTCCGAACTCTCGCATTGCTCTTTGAACGGTGTGAACGCACTCGATGAACTTTGCCGGGGGTATTTCAACTCTCGCGATTCGGCGTATCTTGGGGTACCGTTTCATCGTTAAGTCTCCTTATCTGTCGATTGGATGATTCACTTAGGCACGTCCTCGTCAGACGGTTGATACCATGGCACTTTTCGCGTGGGGAACAGGTTCTCCTTCTTGCTGATGAGAGCGCCCAGCACCCTGTTTGCCAGATGGGCCGCGTAAGCGATTTCCGTCTCAAGAGCGTGCTCACTGAGGCGCTCATCAAAGTTGGCTGGCCACTTCGCCGTCCGGATCGCAAGGATGAGACACGTTCCAATCAGAAGAGACGGACCCACTTTCGGCCAGTCGATTTCGGTCCTGTACCCTCCGATCTCATCCATGCTGTCTGACCTTCTTTCGGCATTCATAGTGGGGGAAGTCCAGCCCAACCTGCGTAGGCAGATACAACCGTACTTCGCGACACAGAATGCACCGCACGGCGATGTACTTCTTGGGGTGCATCTGAACGCCTGCGGGCACATTACGCTGGCAGCGCTTGCACTGAACGCAGAAGATTTTCCGGGCATCGGAATGGAAAAATGCCATGTGTGCAGTATAGGCGAAGGAAAGGCGAATCTGTCAACAGGTTTTGCGTACAGGCTGTTGAATCCCATCTTGTTGTCAATGTTTTGCCGTCTGCCTTGCGGCTACGATCTCGCACCAGACGGAACTATACCGTTGTGCAGCTTATGTAGCCAGATCGGGTTTAGCGGCGTTTTCGATGAGTACGCCGCCATTCATGCCAACGGGCGTGCAGATCGACTCCGCTGTCCCGGTACCGGGATTCGATCCGAGTGAACCGCTCCCATGTCGCGGGCCAGAGCCTGACCCGGCAATTCTCAATCTCGCTGATGGAAGGCCGACAGACATCGATGGTGTCACTTAGCATCTGCTGGCTCAGGAGCGCACTTCGGCGCAAGGCTATGAATCTCTCGGCGACTTCTACCCGGCTGGGTGGGCGCTGGTGCTTCATCGGCGTCTCCCTGTTTCGCAACAGGATAACGCTGCTTGCTCCACCTTCGGTGCTCGCGCCAGGACTCGTGTGGGTACGTGCTCTTACTCCGTATTGCATCTGGCGTGTCCATGTGACTGCGATCCCTGCGGCGGTACGCCGCCGTTCACACGACCGCAATCGCTCGCTCGCCAGCGCTCCGGATCGGCGAACAGGATGAGCATGGGCATCCCGGTGTACTTCATTCCGTATTACTTCTCTGGTGTAACTGTGATCTCTGCGGGCGGGACGCCCGCCGCTGCGCTGGCTTCCTTTCCGCCAGCGCCTCAACGCCTGTGCGCGAACACACACCTTTGTGCGTTTACCTGAAGGGCAAAGTCGTTTTTTGCCGCTGCGAAAAAATCAGGATTTTAAATTTGGCCGCGCAGGTCGTGCGCGGGTTCCCGATGCCGCCCAGCCGCGTAGGCCAATTCCGGGGTGTTATCCCCTGTCGCAGGACTCAGTGTCGCGTCTACGAGCCTCCCTGCGTCCTGTATGCAGGGTCAAGAGACGACTCTTAGCAACATAGGTTGTTACTTCTTAAAAAGAGAGGAATCCGATAGATCGTCGGAGAAATGAACGACTCCGATTGCATTACGTGGAATGAACGTTGCTTTCTTGTCTGCTTTGCCGACGATGTACAAGCCGGAATCTGACTCATCGATCAGAAAAGCAGCGACACTCTGGTTTGGCTTAATTATCGAATCTTTTGTGAACTGGATGGTCACTGGAATCGGTGTTCCGCCGCCCACCGATGATTTGATGTGCGGGTAGTAGAAGTTCGCGAAAGCCAGCAATCCCGCAAAGATAAAGAAAGTCGTCACCGGCCAGTCTCCTAGAATTGGCCGCCACGACCGACGCTTTCCCTCAAAGTACACAAGAATGCCGCCGACCAGAAACCATAGGCCAATCGCATTTCCTTGGAATCGTCCCTTATAGAACAAGGCATCCACTGAACGCTGAATTATAAAAGCGAAACAAGCTATCCATACCAACGCGGGTATGTACCTCGGGACACGTTTCCACTGAAGGAAAATCACGATCACAAATACGAACGCCACTGTTCCAAAGAAAATTAAGAGAGGGTGCCATGTTCCTATCGTCTGATCAGGGTATTCCTCTTGATAAAAGTCAAATATCCACCCTGTACCAAAGAGTGCTTGGAGGCCGACGCAGGCGGTCATATACGACGGGATAAGAACGTGAATTCCGGCAAACCATTTGTCTTTATGCTCGTTGTATGCCTTGCTGTTCATGAAGCCATTTATGAGGGCGATGGGTAATGTCATGAATAGGAGAAACCATGCACCAGCACTGGCGATGCGCGGACGTAACGGATTCGTCTCAGTGAAACCGTACCGAGCGTGATAGATCGAAGTGATTAAAAAGCCGCAACCGTACAAAATAATAGCGAATGCCGCGATAGACTTCGATAGGGTCTCAAGGGTCGCTGTTGCTTTAGGGGGAAGGCTCGGAGATTCGGGCTGTTGAGTGGCGACCGGTTCGACCATAGCAATGATCCTAATACGGTCGCCATTCGAGACCGGGAACGCGGCTTAGCGTCGCTCTGCGCGATCCACGGCCACCTTATGGGTAAAGGAAAACCCCCATCCGCGAGGGACAGGGGCTGGTGTAGCTGGTGCTGGTGGGGCCGCTTATGCAACAGCAGCTTCCTTCACGTAGTTGTATACGCTCGCTCTGCTGATGCCGAACGCCTTGGCGACCGCCGCCTTATCCTCGCCCGCCGCAATGCGTTTGCGTAGCTCCTGAGCCTGTACCGGAGTTAGGGCAGCCTTGCGTCCGGTGTAGACGCCTTTACCTTTGGCAACAGCGATGCCTTCGCGCTGGCGCTCGCGGATCATGGAGCGTTCGAACTGGGCGCAGGCACCAATGATGCTCAACATGAGATGGCTCATCGGGCTGGCGTCGCCAGTGAACTCCAGATGTTCCTTGCAGAACTCTACGGCTACCCCACGGCCATTCAGGTCAGTGACGATCCGCAACAGGTCTGCCAGATTACGCGCAAGCCGATCAATGCTGTGAACTACAAGCACATCCCCTTCTCGCAGGTATTCAAGCGCGGCCTGAAGCTGGGGACGTGCGGTATCTTTGCCGCTCGCCTTGTCGGTGAACTTCTTATCCAAATGAATCCCGTCAAGCTGACGCTCTGTGTTCTGATCCACGCTCGATACCCGGATGTATCCAACTCGTTTCCCGCCTTTGTGTGCTGCAACCATTTCCCGTCCTCACTTTCTAAATAGAATCTAGACTATTTCTAGAATCATGTCAACAACTAAATATCAACCCTATTTCGACACGTTTCAGGGGGTGTTTTTCCGTCTAACACGAGTGTACCCTTGTTGACGCAATATAGTTCCCGCGTTCCCGGTCCGGGCGCTCGCAACACACGTAAACCTGTTTACGGACGTTGCGGCGGTAGCTGCGGCGGCGTACAGTGGCGGTACTGGTGGGCACCGAAACCACCCCATTCGAGAGCACCACGGGAGGGGAGTGAACCAGCTCACTGGAGAGCACCAGCCTTTGCGGGTGAGGCCGGGATGACCGTCCAGTTGTCCCGGTTGTCCAAACCAGTTGTCCTTTGTCCGCAGTCCATCGCCTACGTCCACCAGTCCCGCGCCATTGCGGCCACGCAGCCCCGCCCAGGCGCTCCCCAGCCACCACAGGCTCACCAGCGCCAGCCGCCGGTACATCGCCCTACCTGCTCCGGCCAGCGCTATCACCACCCACCCCGGCCCGGCCAGTCCATGTCCACCCGCCGAAGTTGTCCGGTACCCCCGGTCGGCGCGATAGCTATAACATCTTTCGTCCGCATAGCTACACTCCACCCCAGATCGAAGGCGCATAAAAAGCGCACTTTGGTTTTCTCGTCAATTTCAAATCTCGCGGCCAGCATAGAATGGAGTGCGCAGAATCTGTGCGGATGCTGCCGTGTGGGAATATCAGCGAGTCGATCAATCGTTACCGGGAGGAAAAGTGAAAGCACCAGCAGTATTTCCCGTCCTAGCCTTAACCCTGATCGCCACCGCCGTCCACGCACAGGCGACTCCGAAGAAGACCGCAATCCACATTGACTGCCAGCCGGGTGAGAGTCCGCTAGACACCGTCGGCTCTCAATTTTGCTCCGCACTGCGCGATACGTTCGCACGCAGCCCGCGCTACTACTCTGTCCCCTATACCGACAAAGGTCTTCACTTTATCCTGCACGTGACCACCATCGAGGATACTCCGGGAATAACCAGCGCTCAATCTACGGTGCTCACGTTTTCCTCCAGCGACAATGCAGAAATGTACGTGGAATCGTGGACATCCGTCTGTGGAGTTCAAAGGGCCAAGGAACAGGCCGAAGCTATCATGAGCGTTGCAGACAGCGAGATGACCAAGTTAAACAAGAATTAAGAGGGTCGAGCTAAGGACGACAGTGAATCTCAGAGAAGGAACACGGCGACTGGCCCTGCTCTTGGGAACGGTTGGGGCGATCCTCGGTGGTTTGGTCTCATACCTCGAATTGCAGAGCGTCTGGGAACAATGGGGGCGGCATAACAAATTTGAACAGTTGGCGAATTCCAGTGACGTTCAAAAGGAACGGAAATGCCGCTTGCTCGGTTACGAGAGTGGGTGTTTTCAGATCAAACTTCCAGCGGGAGCTACTTTGGTTCAGCAAGAACCTCAGGAGAAGGAACATGGTCCGTGGGATAAGTATGCCGATGGCGGTCCCGCGAAATTCAAAATGGAAGACGCAACTCCGCTTCCCACCACGCTAAATTCAGGTGGTGTAAAGACGGTCAACTGGACCAAAGGGAAAGGGTACGTAGTCGAATCCCTTGAGACGGAAGGCGGCGAAACCCTTTATCCGACATTAGCACCAGCCGCATGGGAGTACCTCTTGATTGTGTTCTCGCCCGTTCTCGGATTCTTCATCCCGTGGGGCGTGGTTCGCTCTATCGGATGGGTAGGAGCGGGTTTCGCACAACCGAAAAAATAAGCCCGCACAAACCGATGGATAGCCTCAGCCCTAGCTGACCGAGATCGGAACCATTGTCTGGCCATTGAAGTATCCATACGAGTACCTGATCTCGGGATGCCGCCGTCGATCCGGAGGTACTTGGATGACTCTGAGCGAAGATGACAACATACCCACTGCATTGATGTTCGCGTCACAGAGGTTTACCAAAAGGGCCTCGCAGACGTTCACCAGATGGCTGGTGATGAACTCCATCGATGCCGTCACCGGACGGTTCTCGACCGGAACCTGAGGACGAACGATCTCCACCGACGGCGGAGCAAGTTCTCCGGTCGGAAGGAGCCGGAAGTTGTGAACCTTGATGTGCTCCTCTGGCTTGGGATGTTCGATCATGTTTCTCAGCTTGAGCATGAGAAGAAGAAACGGTCCCACCCGATCCATGTATTCGGCGAATCTCGAGTTTTGACCGTATTTCTCTTTCACCAGCCGCGTGAGTGAATCGATCCACTTCGACTGAAGCTCAGAGGGATAAAAGACCCTTGCAAGCGCTTCGAGGCCGTTGACTACGTGTCCGACCTTCTGGGCGAACGTATCGAAACGGGCTTCAATGTCCTGTATCGAAGGTAGGTGCAGTGTAGAGTGCTTTACCCCTGTTGCTGGCCGCATTGCTTCTGCTTCTCTTTGGGCGTCCTCAAGCCTGCTTCGCATGCCGCGAAGGGCTTCGATGTCCCTTAGAAGGCAAAGCGCGGACTCGATCCCTCGCTCCACATCGAAAGACTGGCCCAGCGCTGTTTTCTTCAACAGTAGTTCCGCAGTAAGGAGGATACGAGCCACCACGGGATCGTCGGAGCCGATGGGCAATTCCTGTTGTTGGGTGTTGGGAGTGTCTAGATTCAGGCGGTCGGGGTCAATCTGATCTGCCAAACGAAAACTGTAGATCGCGCCCGACTTTACAAAGTAGAGCTTAGCCTTGGTGGCAATCGCTGTGACGATAGCGCCATCTTGTTCCGTGCCGATCTCTATCGAGAACCCGGCGTTACGGTTCATGTTGATCCGACGACTTTCGCTGTTGTTCACGGTTCTCCGCTCTGCTGTGCCACGAATCAAGCCTCGTTGTCCGCCGTCATGCGCTCGCGCAGGATTTGATTGATGCGTGTTTGGTATCCCGGCCCCTGCGACTTGAGCCAATCGATCACCTCCGCATCGATGCGCACCGATAACACCTGCTTCACTGGCACCACACGGAAGAACTC
>Ga0206922_1082_pt1 | contig 26167 bp, 15 predicted proteins | sample Alteio_BWOrgHeat_63_FD_152976 | JGI IMG/M metagenome (GOLD analysis project Ga0206922, IMG submission 152976) | Enriched cells from forest soil in Barre Woods Harvard Forest LTER site, Petersham, Massachusetts, United States -... | ecosystem: Environmental > Terrestrial > Soil > Temperate forest >... | reverse complement strand
CGCGTAGCTTCCGGACGGCAGGGTGAACGTGGGCGTTTCAACCCATGTAGCGGCGATGGTGTAGGTAGCGCTTCCGACCGCGCTCGTGACATAGCCGTTTGCCATGGCTATTGCTTCCAGCGTTTGGGTCTTGATCACGTAGATGGGGGCTGTGTACTTGTTCGAGTGCGTTGTCGGCGTGGTTCCGTTGGTGGTGTAGTAAATCGTGGACCCTGGCGATGAGTCCGCCAGCGCCACAGTCACTGACGTAGAGTATGAGCCAGCGGCAACTGAGAAGGTTGGCGTCGCTGCCGGCGTCCCGATAACGTAGCTTGCGCTCGCCATCGCGCTCACGCTGTAGTTGGGAGCGAATGCAATCGCCTTCAATGTCTCGGTGTTACTCACCGCGATCTGGTACGTGTACTTGTTGGAACTCGCCGTGGGCGTCGTTCCATCTGTTGTGTAGTAAATGACCGCTCCATGAGTCGCGTCAGAAAGAACCACATTCTGGGCCGGCCCATACATGCCCGCCGGAATCGAGAACGTCGGGGTAGCGGCCGGAGCAGCCATTGTGTAAGTAGCACTGGCAACGGCGCTGGCCGAGAATCCGGGAGCCGTTGCAATCGCGTTGATGGTCTCGTTTGTCCCTACTGTGATCGGCGCTGTGTACTTGGTCGAGCTGGTCGTCGGAGTCGTTCCGTTGACTGTGTAGTAGATCGTCGCGCCTGCTGTTACATCCGACAACCCCACCGTCTGCGCCGTCGTATAGGTTCCTGGGGCAATCGAGAACGTGGGCGATTGTACGGCTGGCGGGGTCCCGCTCCCCGCCGTCGTTAACACCGTCATCGAAAATGGTGGAAGAGTAAGTCCGGTAGATGGATTGAATCCGCTCAGAGTTTTCGAAACGGGCTGCACCACGTTCGCGGCTTCATTGTTGTCCGTGATTTTGGCTGAGGTTATCTGCGTCATCACTACGTTGCCCGACGGCGCATTAGGCCCGGAGAACGTTACAGGAAGAGATGATGTTTGACTCAGATTGAACACGATCGTGGAGGTCGTGTTTCCATTCCAGAAGGCAAACGACTGCAGATAGTGCGCACCGTTGAACACCACGCCGTCACTGCTCTTCGGCTGGTTCCAGGTGGGATTCGCGCCCGTCTGTACAGTCTGCAACATGCTGCCGCCAATCACGCTGTTGGCCAGCTGCTGGGTCAGAAACTGCGGCCTGCGCCGGTTTGTCGTTCCCATATCCACAACCAGGCCCCACAGCCGAACCAGGCTCTGGTCATTACGCTTGTACTGGTATTGGGGCAAGGCAAACGCATTCTGGTACTGTATCCCCAGCCGCATCATCTGCAGCATGTGATCCGCGTGCGCAATGCCTCCGCCCACCGAGGGAGATAACAAATCCAGCTGAGCCTGTTTGATCGATCCCAGCATCGTCCCTAGGTTCGCTTCATAGACGCTCAGACCTGTCGGACGCGGCGCTCCCGTCGCCACCGCCATACTCTGGTACACTTCCCCACCTGGACTGTCGTACATCTCCGGCTCGGCAAACAATGCGCCAAACATCTTCGACTGGTCCTCGTCATTGGCGCTGTAGAGCAGGTACGGTGCTATATCAAATGAGTCGTGCTGCGAACTGCTTGGCAACATACCACCGTCGTAACCGGGAGCCGCCGCCCATCCACTGAGAATCAGGTCGAATTTGCTGGCTTGAAATCCACTCGTAGCCCTTGCGGCACCAAAGACTTGATTCGCCCACAAGGGATACGCCGGATACGTCATCGCTTCGCCCTTGAAATCGCCATTCCACGTCTCGTTACCGAGTTCCAGGTGAATCTTGTTGAATACCGTGGTCCACGGCTGCGACTGCCCTCTCGCAATGCGCAGTGCACTGAAGCTATCCCCACCCGTTCCGGTTAGATACTCGATCAGATCCGTCATCTCCTGCGGAGTCGTCGCTGTCGGAATCGTTATCCATGGATCTGCCTTGACCGCCGCACAAAGCTGCAGAAACTCATGAATGCCGTAGGAAATCCCCGTGGCCGATGTATTACCCGTATTGAAGCCCTCACGGTAACGCGCAAATGGAACCTGAAGCTGGTTTGGAATATCCGATCCCAGCGCCGCACCGGAAGCCATCATGCGAATCGTGCCCGGATTCAATTCCTTCAGCGCATTGACGACATCATCACGCCAAGGAGTCGGATTGGAAGCGCTGGAGTTGGTCTGATCCAGAGAAACATCGTCCAGTTCAACGGTCGATCCGGCGACCGAGAAAACCAGCTGCACCGTGCCTTGCGCCGAGCCCGTCTCATTCGCTGTGAAGTTCAGCGTGTAGTCCTGCCATGAGTTTTTCAGCTTGATGCTCTGGCTCAGATATGGCGCCGAGCCGGTCTGCAGACGCTGGACGCTCACATTGAGCGTCTGGTCGCCCTTAATTCCCCTGGCGCGAAACGTCACCTCAAAGTTGCCATTCATCTGAATGAAACTCAGGCCGCTCATGGAGTCAAAGTACGACGTAACGATCGCCGACTGACCCGATCCGCTCGCGTCCAAAAGCAATGCCTGTTTGCCAGGGGTGTTGGGAGAAAGGTCCGTGGTCTCGGTTGAGATCGTTCCTCCGCCGGTTGTGGTATCCCACCAGCCAACATCACCCTTACCCGGAAAAGAGTTTGTCAGAACCACATAATCCTGAAACGCCATATTCACGTTCTTGTCGAACTGGATGATCTGCCCGCAACCCGAGCAGCTGCTGGGGTTCTTGGTGCTCGAAATCACCTTCCCCGTGGTACCCGCAGCGGCACCTGACAGCACTGTGTATATAGCGTTATTCCAATAGCCTGTGGGCTGAGGACTGTAATCGTTGTCATCCGTGCAGGTAGAGGCTGTCACAGAAGCGCAACGCATAATGCTTCTGTACTTCAGCCCTTCAAACCCGGGATTGATAAAGACCAGGTTCTTGAGCATCTGGCCTGAATCCCAATAGGTCTGGTCCCCCAAATTCACGCCCAGGCGATGCACAGTAGCTTGTTGAACGGTGCTCGTAACCTGAATGTTCGTAGCAGTTTGCGCGTATGAAGATCCTGCAGCTAAGAAAAATAAAATTACCGAAAAAATGGCGAGGATCTTCCTGAGCTCGGTAGACAGAGATTTCATGAGTCCATACTCCCTTATGGATATGGGGGCGGAGAGTTCTGTTGAACTTCTCGTGCCCGTAGCTATGTCGTTTGCGCACACGACGGCAATAGTCGGGTGCCTGCCAAACCAAGGTGGTTAAGGTAACGTTTTTCTAGCTTACCCTAGTTGTGTGTTTCGTTTACTCGACTCGTAGACATTTGGCTTCATCTTCGAGCCGCTTGGTTGGCAACTAGCAATGGGAGTCTTGCAGGGAGGAGATCATCCGATCTTTTCAATATCAATTTATTCAACCGTGGCTCATCTTCTTCGAGATGTGAAGCACTGTCGGTGGATGATTGTCAAGATTGTAGCAGACACTTTGCCCTTTACAAACGTAATATTACCGTCTTCTTTTGTTCACTATACCATCGGCCCTGCTCCCCTTTTTCACTTGGTGGTTCGAATGACGAACGCGGGATAGAACCCTGATTCTAATCGGTCGCCGTGGATCCTACACCGGTCGCCGGAACACCTCGGCGGTACCATCGTGATAGTCGTATGCTTGAAGATGCCATTCCGCATTCCGGATGGCATTCCGTGCCGCAAGAGGATTACCGTCTGATAAGGCTCCGGGGAAGAGACAATAATCGCATGAAGAATCGCCCTTTCTCGCTGTTCGCGGCTACCTGCGTCGTTACACTTTGCGGAGTCCGCGTCACCCCAGCGATGAGCGCCCAACAGTCAGCCGACACACCAAAGCCTGCACAGAGCCCAACGCCGGATCACCTGACTCTGGACCAGGTCAGCGCGGAGCCTGACTCCGACCAGCGCATGGATACACTCCGATGGAGTCCCGATGGCGCGCGTGCGGCATGGCTCCAGTTGGTACTGCCTTCGCCAAGATCATCGGAACAGGCCCCTCAATATTCAATCTGGTCCTTCGCAAGCGATTCCGAACCGCAATCAGCAAAACCATCCGATGCGCCAACCGCACAACCCTCGCTATGGAAGCAACACGGGCACCCCGCTCTGCTTGTGCCGGCAGCTAAAGTCACGGCAGCCTTGCGCGGAACTGAAAAGCCGGCTCCTCATATGGGCGACGACAGCAAGAACACAGCATATCTACTCCGCGAATTCGCCTGGTCCTCTGATCACGCTTCGCTGCTTCTCATCGGCACCCAATCGCTCGCATGGTTTGACATAACGTCGAGCACATCGCGGCTTCTGGTATCCGGAAATGAAGCTCTCTCCGATGCAACGCTCTCGCCCGATGGCAAAACCATCAGCTTCATCCGAAATCACGATCTCTGGCTGCTTCCCGTAAGTGGTGGCACGCCACGCAAACTCTTCGAATCTAGCGATGCCTCGCAGCACGATCTTCTTCGTGCAGAACTCGACTGGCTTTATCGCAACGAGATTCATCTGCAGCGCGCCTACTGGTGGTCGCCCGATTCGCAACGCATCGCCTACCTGCAGATCGATGATCGCGGGGTCAATAAATACGGCCTCCGAGCCAGCGATGGAACGACCCGCGAGATCGTATATCCCAAGCCTGGCGGCGAGATTCCCATTGTCCGAGTCTTCATTCAATCAGTCGCCGGAGGCCGCCCGCAGGAAATCGACCTGGGTCCCACAAAAAACACATACCTGCCGCGAATCGCCTGGGCACCTGACGCACGCCATCTCGCCATCGAGCGCCTCGCACGCCTCCAGAAGAACCTTGACCTCTTTTTTGCAGACACCACAACCGGTAAGTCGCGCCTTCTTCTGACTGAGAAGGACATGTACTGGATTAATCTCTCCGACGATCTCTATTTCTTCAAAGACGGAAAGCGCTTCCTATGGTCCTGCGAACGCAACAGCTTTCGCCATCTGTATCTCTACGACATCGATGGAAAACAGCTCGCCCGGCTCACCCATGGTGACTGGGAGGTCTCCCATCTCGACGCGGTCGATGAGAGCAACAGCCGCGTCTACTTCACCGCCACAGAAAAGAGCCCGCTCGAACGCCATCTCTATCAGGTCAGTATCGATGGTGGCGCAATCAAGCGCATCACCCAGCAAGCCGGCACACATCAGGTCAGCTTCGCGCCCGGCATCGCGAGTTTTGTCGACAGCTATTCGACGGCCATCACCCCGCCGCAAATGGCGCTCATAAGCCAGTCGGATTCAACTCTTGCCGCCACCGCTTCAGCTCCCGCCAAAGACTCCGACGCAAAGTCTCTCCCGCCGCTGCAACCCGTCGACTTCATCACTATCACGCTGCACATGGGCACAGAAGCTCACGCCTTCCTGATCCGCCCGCCAAATTTCGATGCTGGCAAGAAATACCCTGTCATCCTCTACCTCGCCGGGGGTCCCGGTGAGCAGTTGGTACGCGACGCCTGGGGCGGCTCTGCAAGTCTCTGGATGCAATTCATGGCGCAGAAGGGCTACATCGTCTTCGCTGTTGACAACCAAGGAACCACAGGCCGCGGTCATTACTTCGAAGAGCCAATCCACCTCCGCCTCGCAGCACAGGAAATGGTCGACCAGCGCGATGGTTTCACCTACCTCACCACACTTCTGTACGTCGACACGACCCGCGTCGGCGTCTGCGGTTGGGGATACGGCGGCTTCCTCGCCATTCACGCCATGTTCGACCGGCCTGTTCCCTATCGCGCGGGCTTTGCCGGAGCACCCATCATCGATTGGCGATCCTATGACGCCTTCTTTGCCGAGCGCTACCTCGACGATCCGGTAACATTCGCTCACGGGTGGAGATCTTCGATAGCCGGGCAGCCCGAATCCCTGCGTTTCCTGAAAGGACAGTTGGCGATTGCACAAGGCACTTTAGACGAATTCGTGCACATGGAGAACCTCCTCACGCTCCAGAGTGGTCTTCTCGACGTCGGCAAATCAGCCGACGTGCTCCTCCTCTCCGATCGCGGGCATCACATTGAAGACCGTCCAGCACGCCTCGTTCTCTTCACCCATATGACCGATTTCTTCGTCAGGAACCTGTGAAGCAGCCTCCCGATCCATCCATGCCGCCGGAGCCGCTACGCGTCTGCATCGTCGCCGAAAGCGCCTCCTTTCGATTCGGCGGCGAAGCGTCACTTCCCCTGCATTATTTCTCCCGCCTCCGCGCCCGCGGAATCGAAGCCTGGCTAGTCGTTCACGGCCGTACCCGCGGCGAGTTAGACTCTCTCTTTCCCACCGACCGCGACCGCATCCAGTACATCCCCGACAGGTGGTACCACCGCCTCATCTGGAGACTGAGCTGGCCTCTTCCCCGGCGCGTCGCCCAGGGCACTCTCGGAACACTCATAGTGCTGATCAATCAACTTATCCAGCGCGGGATGATCAAGGACCTGATTCGCGCCTCGGAAGTAAACCTCGTCCATCAACCAATCCCAGTCTCGCCAAAAGCGCCTTCCCTGATCTCCGGCCTCGGGGTTCCCGTCGTCATCGGCCCTATGAACGGCGGTATGGACTACCCGGCCGCCTTCCGAACAGCCGAGTCCGTCTTCACGCGCGTCGCCGTCGCCATCGGTCGCAGCGCCGCAAATCTCGTCAATTTCCTCGTTCCCGGCAAACGTCACGCGAGCGCATTATTGGTAGCCAACGAGCGCACCCGTCTCGCGCTCCCCTCTGCCCCACGCGCGCAGATCATTGAGATACCCGAGAATGGAGTCGACCTCAGCATCTGGACCGTTCCGTCAGTCACAGCTCAGCCTCTCAGCGGGCCTCCCAGCTTCTACTTCGTAGGCCGGCTGGTCGATTGGAAACGCCTCGACCTCGTCATTCAGGCGCTCGCCTCCATCTCGACCGCGCATCTGTACGTCATCGGAGATGGCCCCATGCGCCACGAGTGGAGCACACTGTCAGAATCCCTCGGAATCGCCGATCGCATCCACTGGCTCGGCTGGCTCCCGCAACCCGAGTGCGCGCACCTCCTGCAGAGCGCGACTGCCCTTCTCCTGCCAAGCATCTACGAGTGTGGCGGTGCAGTGGTTCTCGAGGCCATGGCCTGCGGAATCCCCGTTGTCGCAACAGATTGGGGCGGACCCGCCGACTACCTGAACGAGAGCTGCGGTTTTCTCGTCGATCCTTCAACGCAGCAATCCATCGTCCGGGGATTCGTCAACTCCATGCAGACTCTCATCGCCGAACCTGGGCTGCATGACCAACTGGGCGCCTCAGGAAGAAGGCGCGTCGAAGATTACTTCGATTGGGAAAAGAAGATCGATCAGATTCTCGAAATCTATCGTCGCGTGAGGTCGCAGCATTCATGACCATGCTTTTCAATTCGCACAAGCTTCCGAAACCTCCAGCGCCCCAGCCCGTTCCTCAGACCGCAACAAGGGTGATCAGTGCGACTCTCGTCTGCCTGCTCGTTCTGCTGACCGTTTCCTGCTCGCACTCGCAACCCGCGCCTGCCCACGGCACCGGTCCCACCACCATCTCCATCGGAACCAAGGTCATTCGCTCCGGCGTCAGGCGCTTCGGCATGAATCTCAGCGGCCAGACCTTCTACGACTCCGGCCAGATGATGCGCGATCTCACCTTCCGCAACCCCGGCTTTGAAGGAGAAATCTGGCAAACAATCCTCCAATGCAAAGTCGTCAAAGGCGATTCCTGCGCCGACAACGACGAATGGAGTGGATGGCCCGCGGACTTCGCCAAAGGCGCACGATTTGAATTCTTTTACGGCGCAGCCAAAGGCCAGTCGGGCATTGTCTCCGGCAGCACCGTCGCGGCCGAATCAGCGCACCAGGGCGTCTGGGTCAGCTTCAGCGGCCTCTCTGTGCACCCCCAGGTGGGAGACTTCTACATCCTCCGCATGAAGTTCCCCGGCGAAGCCTCAGCCGGCTGGCGTCTCGACCAGGGCGGCGGCGGCAAGATCGACACCGAGTTTCACGATATTTCCAGCTCCTCACCCGGCAAGCAGGCCCTTCGTCTCGAAGCCTCGGGACCCGGCCAATGGGCCAGCGTCATATCCGATGTCGACACATGGGAGGGCCGATCCTTTGTCCAGCTCAAAGGAACCTACACCTTCAGCTTCCGCGCCAAGGGGATCGGCGGCAACAACTCACTCACCGCTTCTGTCGCGCGTCTCGCCGGCGCACACGGCAACATGACCTATTTCACGCGCCCGATTCAACTCACTCCTTCCTGGAAGGACTTCCAGTTCACCTTCGGCGCTCACGAAGACGGCACTTTCATCGGCCCAATCCTTGTCACTTTCGCGGCTCGCGGCGGCTCCGTTCTTCTCGATGACGCTTCGCTCGTCGAGTCAGCCAACCCCGACAATCCGACCGCCTTCCGCAACGCAGTCGTTGATCGCCTTCGCGAGCTCCACCCTGGCAATCTGCGTTACATGGACAACGGCGGAACCTTCGGCAGCACCATCGACAATCTCATCGCTCCCCCGTTCGCACGTCAGCGCGCCGGTTATAGCGAAGGCAACAAGGATCAGGACAATATCGCCGTCGGGCTTCACGAGTTCCTCGTTCTCTGCAAAGCCGTTCAGACAGAGCCGTGGTTCGTCGTACCCATGGTCACCTCACCGGCCGAAATGCGCAATCTCATCGAATATCTCGCCGGCGCACCCACCACTCCCTACGGCCAAAAACGCGCCGCCCTCGGCCAATCTGCCCCGTGGACGGATGTCTTTCCCCAGATCCACCTCGAACTGGGCAATGAAACCTGGAACTGGGGATCGTTCCCGGGAGAAGGCATCCCCGACCCCAAAGCCTACGCAACGCGCGTCTCCGAGGTCTTCGGCGCCGCCCGAACCGCGCCTTATTTCGGCGCCAGCAAATTCAATCTCATCATGGACGGCTGGTTTGCCGTTCCGTGGTGGACTGAGCAGGAGCTCTCGGTGAAGAGCTACGCCGACACCATCGACATCGCTCCATATACGTTCAACGGTTTCAACGATGCAAGCAGCCCTGAAGCTATCTTCGGCCCCATGTTCGCTGAACCCGAAGCGCTCGACTCCCGACCTTCGGGAATTGTCGCAACCGACTCCAAACTCGCAGCAAAATACGGCGTCAAGCTGGGAGTCTACGAAGTAAACCTCGGCACCACCGACGGCAAAGCCCCTCCCTCCGCTGTCGATGCCGCCATCCCATCCGTCGGAGCAGGCATATCCACTGCCGACCACATGCTGCTCATGCTTCGCGACGACGGCGTCATCAATCAGGCCTTCTTCTGCCTGCCCGAGTACGCCAACGGCTTCAAAAACCCCAACCAGCCCGGCGCGAGGCTATTCGTCAAGCTCTGGGGATCGGTAGTCGACATGGGTGGCCAAACCAACCGTGTCCGGCCAAGCTTCCTTGCAGAAGAGCTCGCAAACTCCGCCATCGCAGGCAAAATGCTCGAAACCACCGTTACCGGCAACGACCCCACGTGGGATCAGCCCGAAAGCCCCAACGGCAAGATCAAGCTCAACGGCGCTCACCTTCTGCAATCCTTCGCATTTACCGACGGCTCACACGTCAATCTCGTACTCTTCAACCTGAGCCGCAACGCGCCGCTTCCCGTCTTCTTCTCCGGACCCGCAGGCCCGCACGGCGACGTTCACCTGAGCCTGCTCACATCTCCCAAAATCACAGATGGCAACGAGTCAGCGCAGACCGTCGCCATCAAACACGATACCCTTCACAACCTGAATCCGGCATCGCCATACACCCTGCCGCCTTACTCGATGGCCGTGCTCTCCTGGGATATTTCAGGCATTCACTTCTAAATCGCGGAGACTGCAAGTCCCGTTGCATCCAATAAACCCCCGAAGGCGCATAATCACATCGGAGAAACAACGCGTCACAGACCGAGGATGCCAAACCGCGCCAACGTCTGACGGAAAGATGCATCCTTAAGTGCACAAAAGGTGCGCAAAATGCACTCAAAAAATACGGCGCAAATAATTCATTTCAAACGAGTAAACAGCTGCAAAACAGAAAAAGACATACCCCTACCCCCCGGGTCTCGAAACGAGATTTTCAAGCCCTCGGAGATCGGACAAGATTCACCCTTTTCCACTAACCGCCGATGCAGCGCAGTGCCCTCGATGAGTGTCGGCACTGTCTAAGCGATAACTCGTCTGAATCGAAACTTCGGCTCCGGTACTCCCGTTGCAGCGCGGGCCCCTGCCCCAAAGACGCTCGTATCCTGCAACGACTGCGCCCAGCCAATGATCATGAACAGCACCTGCGGCACCTGTTCTCCCATATAGACCGTGTAAAGCGCCACAAACGTCGCGACAATAGCCCCCATCAGGCTGAAGACAAGAAACTGGCTCTCCTTCGTCTGAAACTTGAACGCGAACAACCCCAGCGTGAGCACTGACTCAACGGCAATGAGGTAAAACGTGTACAGCCCCAGCTTCCCTTGCGAAAGCTGCGTCAAAATGTAGTTGTTATCGATCGACCCCATTCCGATAACCTGCGGATGACTAAGCACTCCGTAGCCAAGCCATCCTCCTTCTTCAAGTATCGGAGCGTACTCCAGCGCCAGTTGCTTCCGGTAAATGGCGCTGCTCTGCGCCTCATCCGTCACCTGATCGTCAGACACGGAGGTATATCTCTGAAACCCGGTATAAGCGATGCCGCCCCCAACCACCACAATCAGCAGAATCGTGATCACTCCGGTCCGAATCGTCTTGAACCTGGGAATCTGCAGAAACAGGAAGCAAAGTCCCGCGCAGGCCTCGGGCATACGCGAGCCCGTCATATACACAAAGGCCGGCAACAGAAAGAACGGCAGCCGATACTTCTGCAACAAAGACATTTTCGGCCCAAGTCGTCTCTGATCGATCTTGTAAATCTGCACAAGGTAGTAGTTCAGCGCAAACGCAACGACAAACATCATCCCGGCCAGAATCGCATCTGAAAAGCTCGTCGCGATCCGAGCCCTGCCGCCGCGAAGCTGTACAAACCAGCCCACATCCCACAACCCGAATACGTTATGCGCAATCAACACCCACGGATTCTGACCAAAACGAAATTCAAAGAGCGCAAACGGCGTCTGAATCATGAAGAGGAAGACGATTCTCTTGATCGTCTCAAGCCTCAGGTTCGGTTCAATCACTTGGCGCCCGACCCAGTAGGCCATGCCAACATTCACGACCTCCGCCATCCAGAGGATCATGCCATCTTTGGGAGAATATTCGCGAAACAACTCGCTGATGAGAAAGCTGAAGAGAAATAGCCCGACCCACAGATCCATCCGCTTGAACTTCAGCTTCTCTCCACGCATCAGCACCGCGACCCAGATCGGAATCAGCGCAAAGCATCCCGCCGACAGGATCGGCAAATGTGGAATCCGAATATTGAAGTAGCTCGGAACAAGAAACGTGCAGGGCAGATAGACGTTCAGAAACGCCAGGTCGAGGCGCTTTTTGGAGATGTAATAAATGGAGAAAAACAGCGGCAAAAGAACGAGAATTTGCACTGTCTTTCATCCCTCCAGGAAACGCAACTGCACTCTTCGCGCCTCTGCCCGCAACGATGTCCAGGCAAAGGCCGCTACCTCAATACTCGCGCAGTTCGAGTTCCTTGCCAATCACCCGGAACGGCTATTCCCGTTCCGAGTCCTGAATCAGCCGATTCAGGTCCAGATCCGCAAACACAACAGGAAGAACCTGCTCACCCTCGCAGCATACCGAAGCCGAATACCCCTCCGGCACCGTCAAATCGGCGACACTCCACACACCCCGGCCAGATCTGTCCCTAACCCGGTTGCCCTCTCCGCCATTCACCCCGGCCTCTAGCCGCTCCGCCGAAACAGGCACCGAAACATCCTGCAGGGATCGGTAAAGCCCCAACCCGATCGCCTTCAGATACGACTCCTTACGCGTCCACAGATGATAAAATGCTCGCATCCGCCCGCTCGCATCGATCTCGCGCCAACGCGCCAATTCCTCATCAGACATCACACTGCGTGCCATCGCTTCCAGATCATCCATCGGACGCTGCCATTCAATATCGACCCCGATCTCACGCCCCAGCGCCACGCCGATCAGCGCTACTCCCTTCGTGTGGCTCAGATTGAATCGCACATCCGCCAACTCGCCACCCGACCCTATCTTACGAAACAAAGCAGGTTTCGCTCCCGCAGCGTCGCTCGGAGCATCGGCAAATCGTACCTCCGCCGGCGCCACACCCACGCAGTCCCCTAGCACCAGCCGCAATGCCGCATGACAAACCATGTAATCCCGGCGCAGTTCTTCCCGTCGAAATCTATCTGCCCTCGCCCGCTCCTCAGCCGAAAGCACAGCGTGGCAGCTCGCCAGCAGCTCCGGAGCAATAGGCTCCGCATCAAGCCGCACCATCCAGACGAAAATAGAGTCCCGAATTAACATCTCTGAATGGTCACTCTACCAAGCACCACGTCACAAATGACAATCCTGCCTCGCTCGCAAAAAATACGGGTAGCGACAGTTTCGCCGCCACCCGTCCCTATGGTTGTCCGAAACCGTCGTTTCGTGTCAATCACCTCAAAAAGTTCGCACTTGTCAAAATGGTGTAGCTTGATGAAGCCACAGCACTCGGACTCATGTTCGTCACAACAGCAATCGCCTGTATCGTCGCCGTCGAACTTACGGTGATCGGCCCCGTATAAACCGCAGACGATGCAGTCGGGGCAGTCCCGTTTGTCGTGTAGTGAATCACCACTCCCTTCGTCGCATCACTCATCGTCACAATCTGGCGGCCTATGTACCTGCCGGCAGCGAGCGAAAACGTCGGCTTGGCCGCAGCCGTCGCAATCGTGTACGTTGCGCTGGCAATCCCGCTAGCACTCATTCCGGGTGCAGTCGCAATGGCCTTGACAATGGCGGTCGTGGCCACCTTGATCGGGCCGTTATATTTCGTCGACTGCGTCGTAGGAATGCTGCCGTCCGTCGTGTAATAAATCGTCGCTCCCGGATTCTGATCACTCATCGTCACCGTCTGCGCGCTCGTATAAGTGCCTGTGGCTACCGAGAAAGTTGGAATCGCCGCCGGCAGAATAATTGTGTACGTTGCACTGCCGATCGGACTTGCGCTATGATTTGCGCCCGTTGCCATAGCCCTCACAGTTTTGGTCGCGCTGATGGTAATTGCTGTCGTGTATCTTGGCGAAGCAGTTGTGGGAGTGGAACCATCCACCGTGTAGTAGATAGCCGCTCCCGTCGTTGTATCTGAAAGCGCCACAGTTTGCGCCTTCGTATATATTCCTCCATTTACCGAAAAGGCTGGTGTCGCTGCTGGAATCGCGATTGTGTAAGCGGCACTGGCCACCGCACTCGCGCTGTAATTAGCCGCTGTCGCCATCGCCTTCACAGTCTCCGTTGCGCTCACGCTGATTGGGGCCGAATACATCGTGGAAGCCGATGTTGGCATAGCCCCGTTGATCGTGTAGTAGATCTTCGCGCCGGCAGTAGAGTCCGAAATCGTCACTTTCTGCGTCGAGGAATAGGTTCCTGAAATCACCGAAAATACTGGGGTTGCCGCAGTATGCGTAATCGCGTATGTGACACTGGCCACTCCGCTCGCACTGTAATTGGCCGCTGTTGCCATCGCCTTCACAGTCTCAGACGCATTCACCGAAATCGGCCCCGAATAAACAGCCGAGGATGTCGTAGGCGCAGCTCCATTCGCGGTGTAGTAGATCACCACACCTGGCGTGGCATCCGAAATCGCCACCGTCTGCGTCGTCGTGTACGTCCCCGCCGCAACCGAAAATACAGGAACAGCCGCAGGAGGAGTGATCGTGTACGCAGCCAACACTGGCGCGCTGCTCGTGAAGTTTGCCCCGCCGGCAATCGCCGTCACAGTCTCGCTTGTGCTCACCACAATCGGCCCCGAATACATCATCGACACCGTCGTTGGAACCGATCCATCCGTAGTGTAGTAAATACTCGCACCGGCCACCGCTTCGCTAATCGCAACCGTCTGACTCGAAATGTAACTACCTGCGGGAATCGAGAACACAGGGACAGGAGCAATCGGAAGAATTTTGTAAACCGCCGACGCAATCGCGCTCGAAGACATGTTCGGCGCAATTGCAATGGCACTCAGCGTCTCGGTCGCGCTAACCGTGATCGGTCCCTTGTACCGCGCAGAAGCCGCCGTCGGCGCGCTTCCGTCCGTCGTATAGTAGACCGCCGCATTTGGGCTCTCATCCGTAATCGCCACCGTCTGCGTTGTGGAATAGGTTCCCACCGCAACCGAGAAGCTCGGCGCTTGCGCAACTCTGGGCGTCGAGTTCTGCAACTGCGTAAGCACCGTCATCGAAAACGGTGGAAGCGTCAGCCCCACCGTCGGATCGAAGCTGTTCAGGGTATTCGAAACGGGCTGCACCACGTTCGAAAACTCATTGCTGTCGGTAATGTTCGCTGACGTAATCTGCGTCATCTGCACATTCCCCGAGGGCGCATTGGCACCCGAGAACTTGACCGGCAAGGCGTCCGTCTGACTCAGGTTAAATACGATCGTCGACACGGTACCCTGATTCTGAAAGGCGAATGACTGCAGCTCGTGCGCTGTTGCCATCTGCACGCTGTCACTGCTGAGTGGCTGGTTCCATGTGGGATTCGCACCCGTCTGTACAGTCTGCATCATGCTTCCGCCAATTACGCTGTTGGCTAGTGCCTGCGTCAAAAACTGGGGCCGGCGCCGATTTGTCGTTCCCATATCCACCACCAGTCCCCAGAGCCTAACCATACTGTTGTCAGAGCGCTTGTACTGGTACTGCGGTAGCGCAAACGCGTTCTGATACTGCACACCCAGGCGCATCATCAGCAGCATGTGTTCTGTATGAGCAATACCAGCTGCAATCGAAGGTGACAGCAAATCAAGCTGCGCTTGTGTGATCGAACCAATCATCGTGCCGAGGTTTGTCTCGTATACGTTCACCTTAGTCCCGTGCGCGGCGGATGCTGCCGCCTGCATCGTCTTGTACACCTCTCCGCCCGGGCTCTCGAACATTTCCGGCTCAGCCAGCAATGCGCCAAACATCGCCGTCTGGCTCTCGTTGCTTCCGCTGTACAGCAGATACGGAGCAATATCGATCGAGTCATGCTGCGTACTCACCGCCAAGAGGCTCGAATTATAAGAGGGAACCGCCGCCCAGCCATCCAGCACCAGATCAAACTTGCTCGCATCATAGCCGCTAGTTGCTCTCGCTGCGCCAAAGACCTGGTTCGCCCATCGCGGATAAGCCGGACTGCCCATCGACTCGCCGCGAAACGATCCGTTCCACGTCTCGTTGCCCAGCTCAAGGTGGATCTTGTTAAAGACGCTGGTCCATGGCTCCGACTGTCCACGCGCAATGCGCAGTGCGCTAAAGCTGCCCGAACCCGTTCCTGTCAGATACTCAATCAGGTCCGTCATCTCCTGCGGTGTCGTAGCCGTAGGAATCGTAATCCACGGATCCGCGCCCACCACCTGACAAAGCTGCAGAAATTCGTGGATGCCGTAGGCGATGCCTGTAGCTGTAGTGCTGCCTGTATTGAATCCTTCGCGATAACGCGCGAACGGTACCGCAAGCTGGTTCGGAATATCCGATCCGAGCGCCGCTCCTGCAGCCATCATGCGAATCGTTCCAGGGTTCAGATTTTTCAGCGCATTCACAACGTCGTCCCGAAACACCGTTGGATTTGACGGGCTCGAGTCCGTCTGATCCATCGAAACATCATCCAGCTCCACACTGGATCCAGACGCGGTAAAGACCAATTGGACTGTTCCCACCGCAGAGCCTGTCTCGTTCGCCGCAAAAGTCAGCGCGTAGTCCTGCCATGAGTTGGTGAGCTTCACCGTTTGGCTCAGGTATGCACTACGCCCGGTCTGCAGACGCTGCACCAGCACCTTCAACTGATTGTTGCCTCCAACTCTCTTGGCTCGAAAGGTCACTTCAAATTGCCCGTTCAGTTGAATGAAGCTCAGACCGCTCACCGAGTCGAAGTACTGCGTCACCGTGGCAGACTGGCCCGAGGCGCTCGCGCTCAACAGCACTGCCCGCTGTCCCGGCGTGTTCGGCGATAGATCCGTCGTCTCGGTCGTAATAGTTCCACCACCGGAGGTGTTCGTCCACCAACCCGAAGGGCCAGTGCTGGGAATGGAATTGGTCAGTACTACATAATCCCCGACAGCCATGGTCACATTCGTATCGAACTGGATAATCTGTCCGCATCCCGAGCAACCGCTGGGATTCTTCGTGCTCGAGGTAACCATGCCGCTCACGCCGGACGCCACGCCCGACAACACCGTGTAACTTCCCCCACCCCAAAAACCCGAAGGCTGGGGACTGTACTGGTTATCATCCGTGCAAGTCGAAGCTGTCACCGCGGAGCAATGAAGAATGCTCCGATACTTCAGCGGCTCAAAGCCGGGATTGATGAAGACTAGATTCTTCAGCATCTGGCCTGAATCCCAGTAGGTCTGATCCGAGAGATTCACACCCAGCCGGCTCACCGAACTTTGCTGCACCGTGCCAGTCACCTGGATATCAGTAGTTGTTGACTGCGCCAGACCATTCGCGGGATCCAGCGCCGCTCCTGCAATGACTGAAAGAGTAAAAATAAGTCGCAGATAAAGACAGGGCAACCTCAGATAAGAAGATGGCATGAGAAAAGCTCCTAGGGGAATCAAGGATAGAAATCACCAAAGCGCTAGCTCCCTCTAGGAATTGCCTCGGTGCAATATCGCGCATTAGCGTTTTCTAACCGGTTCATCGCCCTGCATTTCTCATCCCTGCAGGTTACTTCGGAAACAGTTCACCCCTCCCACTGTGTCAACCTCAGTCAAATCCCTCGAATATTGGAGAAATCAGTTACCACCGGTGTTCGTGTCTGCAGAATTTATCGAGACTTCCCTAATTCTCTGAAGACCAGCTCCGGCGTAATCCAGTTGTAAAATCGCAATAACTATGGTCATTAGAATTGCTATCTCTCAGCGGTTTGTTATTACGATTTTCTCTAAGTGCTCATCATGCTCTTAATCTGCGCACCTGGCATCAGAAGCCGAATGCAACCAGATCGTTCCTCCAAGGTCAGCTGCCTCGCCTTATGCGCGGTCTCTATCCTTTTAAGATTTGCTTGGCTAAAATAAACTTCAGTTCAGAAGACGATGTCGACTCTCCCCATGACACAGGACACTTCCTATCCATTCGACATCTCGCTGATCATAGTCTCCTTCAACACATGCGATGTCCTGCGCGAATCTCTCCAGTCCATCGAGCGCGAAAAGGGCAGTCTCCACACTGAAATCTTCGTGGTCGACAACAACTCCCGCGACGGCTCTGTTGCCATGGTGGAGTCCGAGTTCCCGCACGTCCGGCTCATCCGCAGCGAAGTGAACCTCGGCTTCGGAGCCGCAAATAATGTCGCTATGGAACTCGCACAGGGTCGCTACGTTGTTCTCCTCAACTCTGACGCCTTCCTCTGTCCCGACTCCCTTCAGATCTCGGTTCAAAAGATGGACGCCCATCCCGAAGTAGGGCTCGGCGGCGGCCGTCTCGTGGGACGCGATTACGCTCTGCAGCCCTCAGCGCGCATGTTCCCCACCATCCTTTCCGATTTCCTCGTCTTCACTGGCCTCGCGCACAAGTTCCCGAAATCGCGCTTCTTCGGCCGCTTCGATCGCACCTGGGCCGATCCGATGGAACCGGCAGAAGTCGACTGGGTTCCCGGAGCATTCTCCATCATTCGCGGCGATGTGCTCAATAAGGTCGGTTTCTTCGACCCAGAGTTTTTCCTGTATTCCGAAGAAGTCGATCTCTGCCGCCGCATCCAGAAGGCCGGTTACAAGATCATGTACTGGCCCGACGTCGTCGTCATCCACATCGGCGGCGAGTCCTCGCGCCAAATCAAGACCCTCGAAATGTCCTCAGCCGGAGCACAACTGGTCCGCTGGCGCATGCGCAGCACCCTGCTCTATTACCGCAAGCACCACGGCGTCGCCGCATGGCAGGCCAAAATGCTCGAGCTGGCCCTCTATCGCCTCACGGCATTCCGCAACAGCTTCAGCTCAAATCCCGAAAGAAAAGAGCGCGTCCACCGCAATCGCAACCTCGGCCGCCTCATGCATCAGGCCTGGGCCGACACACAGGGTGGTCGAGTCTCGCCACCGCGCCCCTGGAAATTCGACTAATCACCGCCGAGCCGCATCGATCCAGCACCCCACGCAGACCATCAGCGCCGCCACACACCAGCTAAGACCCACAATCCTCACTCCGGCGGCTGCCACCGTGTAGAGCACCTGGTCCATAGCATGATAGGAGATCGCCTCGGTGCACCACAGCACCGCCAATATCAAGGTACCGGTCATCGCCAGAGCCAGCCCACGCCTGGCACGCCATCGATAAATAACCCAGAGCGAAACTACGACGAGCACCACGCCCAACGCAATCAAGACCCAAAGCTGCGGGTCGCGCCGTTCGTTGTAAACCCCCTCCGCGACAGCCTCCCGCACAAGGAGAGCATGCACCTTCCATCGCCAGCTAAACGTCATGTCCAGCAGCAAAACAAACTGCACCACCGTCAGTACGCCAAACCAGCGTCTGCCTGCGTCGAACTTCTTTTGCGTCAGCCAGCGTCCCGCACATGCCAAAAAGGAAAAAGTATAGGCGAAGAGTCCCGTTATATGCGTCGGAGATAGCCCTGCAATAGTCCCGGCCATATCTTGTGCTCTACTGGAAGGATGACGGCAGTCGAGTCGTTCCTCGACCTCTGGGTGGCCTCATGATCATACCCCCTCTGCTGGCGCTTCTCGCCTGGGTGCCGATCATGTTGATTGTCTTTCGCCGTTTTCCCGTGCGAATCTCTCTCCTCATCAATTTCATCGGTGGTTGGGCAGTTCTTCCCGCCGCCAACTACACCGCCCCGTCCGACCCTAACCTATTTCCCTACTGGATCATCGGCACTACCCTGGAGTCCGACTATTTTCTCACCAAGGCTGTCATCGTAGGATTCACCGGTCTCCTCTGCGTTTCCATCTTCGACCCAACCAGTTTCAAGCGCTTCCGCCTCACCGTGTGGGATCTCGCCATGGGAATGTGGCTGATCTGCCCGCTGCTCTCCGGCATCGCCAACCCCGACAACTTCGGCGAGGGTTTCGCTGGCGAAATCTATCAGCTCCTCGCCTGGGGCAGCCCCTATCTCATCGGCCGTCTCTACTTCACCGACACGAAATCACTCCGCCTCGCCGCCGAGGCATTCGTCATCGGAGGCCTCGCCTACATACCCTTCTGCATCTTCGAATTGTTCACGGGTCCGACGATATACGCCCACATCTACGGCTACCAGCCCTTCCAGATGAACGGAGCCCAACGCTTCATCGGCTACCGACCCATCGGGCTGCTCGAAAACGGCAACCAACTCGGTATCTGGATGGCCACCGCCACCCTCATCGCCCTCTGGCTATGGAGGCGCGGAGCCGCCGACACCATTCTTCGCATTCCTATCGCTGCGGTAGCTATCGGACTGTTCATCATCACCATCCTGTGCCAGTCCACCGGCGCAATCATCCTGCTCCTGGCTCTCATTCCATTCGCCTTCGTTGACCCGCGCCGCCTCTCAAGAACCGTCAGCATCGTGCTCGTCATCGGCATCCTTACCTTCGCCGCCTTCCGCATCGCCAACGTCATCTCAATCCACGATCTGGTTGAACAAAATCCCGCCGCCCACGCCATCGACAGCTATCTGAAACACATCGGCAAGGGCTCCCTCGGCTGGCGGCTTTCACAGGACGAGCGTCACATCGACACCGCGCTCAACGAGCCCATCCTCGGATACGGAACTTGGAATTGGTGGCAGGAGGGCTTCGAGCGTCCCTGGAGCCTCTGGCTCCTCGTCTTCGGCATGTATGGCAGCGTCGGCCTCATCTCCCTGGAAGCTCTCCTGCTCATCCCCGCCCTTCGCGCAGTGTGGTTTCCGCTCGCTCGCTCCGACATCGGATACACCAACATGCGTCACACCCTCTCGGCCGCAGTTCTCATCTCCGCAATCGACAGCCTGCTCAACAGCAGCGTAATTCTCCCGCTGCTCCTGGTGATCGGCGGAATGACCATATGGTCCACGCAGGATACACAAGTCGAGGTCGGTTACACTCGCGCGTCCGCCGGAACCCCCGGCTGGCGTGGCAGTCAGAACCCGCGCCCAAAACGCCCCGCCCGTTAAGCTTCCTGTGAACCGGCAATTATCGTCGCAGTCACCTCATCCAGAGCGGCCTCCCACCTAGGCATCTGCACTCCGAACCGCCCGGCAGCCTTCCCGCAATCCAGCCGACTATTCTTCGGTCGTCGTGCGGGCGTCGGATATGCTTCCGTCGGAATCGGCGTCACCTCCGGCACAGCTTGTTGCGACTGAAACCGCTCAAAGATCGCCTTCGCAAACCCGCACCAGCTGGTCTCCCCTGCACAGGTCAGATGGTACACACCACTCGCCTCAGCCGCGTTCTCATCGCCAAGCCGCCCCAGGACCTTTCGCGTAGCCTCCGCAATGGCCTCTGCCGAAGTCGGCGCGCCAATCTGGTCGTCCACAATCGAAAGTCGCTCGCGTTCCCGTCCCAGCCGCAGCATCGTTTGCAGAAAATTCCGTCCTTCAGCCGCATAAACCCAGCTGGTCCGCAAAATCACATGCCGGCACTTGGTCGCCGCAATCGCCGCTTCGCCATCCAGCTTCGTCTGCCCATAGACATTCAGCGGCCCGGTCGCATCGGTCTCCCGCCACGGCCTTTTTCCGGAACCGTCAAAGACATAATCCGTCGAGTAGTGAACCAGCCAACCCTTGCCGCCGCTTGCCGTCACCAGTTCCTCAGCCAGGATCCCCGGCGCCGCAGCATTCACCTGCCGCGCAAGCTCCTGCTCCTGCTCCGCGCGATCCACAGCCGTATATGCCGCGGCATTGATCAGAATCTCCGGCCGGACCCGCCGAACCGCCTCCCGCAAAGCTGCCGAATCCGTAAAATCCAGCTCCCCACGCCCCAGCGCAGTCAACTCACCATCGCCGGCGCGCAGCACACGATTGAGCTGCGCGCCAAGCTGTCCCCCCGCCCCCAGCAATAAAATTCGTGGCATCAGTCGAACAACTCCGCCTGAGCCAGCGCCACCCCGGCGCGATCCTTCGCCGACAAAATCGCATCCCCAGGCCGTACTCCCCAGTCGATCCCCAGCGCCACATCATTCCACAGCACCGTCCGCTCCGCCTTTGGCGAGTAATAGTCCGTCACCTTGTAGCTCAGCGCCACGGTCTCGGTTAGCGCGGCAAACCCATGCCCAAAGCCCTGCGGAATCCAAACCATCCGCGATCCATCGCCGCTCAGCTCCACGGCCGTGTGCTTGCCAAATGTCGGCGAACTCCGCCGTAGATCTACAATCACATCGAGCGCAGCGCCAGTAACCACCCGCACCAGCTTCCCCTGCGGCTCGCCAATCTGGTAGTGAATCCCTCGAATCACATTCCGCTTCGACAGCGAAAAGTTATCCTGCTTCCACACCGTAGGCAGCCCCAGATTCGCCATCGCGGCCTCGTTATAAGTCTCAAAGAAAAATCCGCGTTCATCGCGGAAGCATCGCGGCTCCAGCACAATCACGCCAGCCAGCGAAGTCTCAATTACGTTCAAAGCAAACCCTCCTGCGCCGACAACACAAACGGCTCATCAAGCAGGCCAAGCACATACTCCCCGTATCCGCTTTTCTCCGCCAGCCCCGCCAGCTTCCGAAGCTGCTCACCATCGATCCATCCCTTTCGATAAGCAATCTCCTCGGGACATGCCACCTTCAATCCCTGTCGCTGCTCAATCGTCTTGATAAACAGCCCAGCCTCAAATAGGGAATCGTGCGTCCCGGTATCCAGCCAGGCCATACCCCGGCCCATCACCTCAACGTGCAGCGTTCCCGCCTCAAGGTAATGTCGGTTCACATCCGTAATCTCTAGCTCCCCTCGCGGAGAAGGCTTCAATCCAGCCGCAATCTCCACCACCGAAGCATCGTAAAAATAAATCCCTGTTACCGCATAACGCGACTTCGGCTTCTTCGGCTTTTCTTCAATGCTGATCGCCCGACCATCCGCACCAAACTCCACCACGCCATATCGCTCTGGATCATGCACCGGGTACGCAAACACGGTTGCACCAGACTTCCGTTTCGCCGCGGCAGCCAGCAGTGATCCCAGCGTCTGCCCGTGAAAGATGTTGTCTCCCAGCACCAGCGCACAGCTGTCGTTGCCGACAAACTCGCGCCCGATAATAAACGCCTGTGCCAGGCCCTCCGGCTTCGGCTGCACCGCGTAGCTCAGCTTCATTCCCCACTGGCTTCCGTCGCCCAGCAGCGCCTGAAAAGCAGGAGTATCCCGCGGCGTCGAGATGATCAACACCTCTTGAATCCCCGCCAGCATCAGCGCCGACAGCGGGTAATAGATCATTGGCTTGTCGTAGACCGGCAGCAGTTGTTTTGAAACCACGTGCGTCACCGGATACAGTCGCGTCGCCGATCCACCGGCGAGAAGAATACCCTTCATCATTCCCTCAATCTCGTGTCACAAACAGGATAAAGTGCGCGTCAGCACCATATTCCGGGCACAGATGCCGCCCTGTAAGCACCTGCCAAGAATAGATATCCTGTCCGTTATGAGCAATTCTTCTTTCGGGCCATAAGATCGCTAAAGCGCTAGGCAGTTGGATGCACAACCGAACCCGCCACCACCTCCAGCGCATGTGGCAGCAGTGGCAAAATCGTCCTTAGGCTTTCGACCGCCCCTCGCTCGCTCCCAGGCAGATTCACAATCAGCGTCACACCTCGCAGCCCAGCCACGCCCCGGCCCAGCCATGCAAACCGGTTCGACGTGGCAGACCCTGCACGAATCGCCTCCGCCAACCCGGGAGCCTCCCGCTCAATCACCTTACGAGTTGCCTCCGGAGTCACATCACGCGGCCCCAGCCCCGTCCCGCCAACCGTCAGAATCAGCCGATACTCCTGATGGCACAGCTCTTTCAGCAGCGTTTCAATCACCCCTTCATTATCCGGAACCAGCCCACGTCCAATCGTCTCCCCCGGCCACTGCTCGGCCAGCAAACGCCCCACCGCAGGCCCAGCCGTATCCGTCTGTAGTCCCGCCGCACACCGGTCCGAAATCGTAACTACAGCAATCCCAGCCATCCCGTCATCCTAACCGACCTGTCTATAAGTCCCATTTGCACAGAATTATCCTCCGTCAGTGCACAATGAAGAAAAGCTGTCTCGCTGCCTTGTCTTCGTTCTTTTGTTTTTCTGTCTGTTATTCCCGGAGGGAATCTGCTGTTGCTTTTCAGTAAATCTACCTGTTAACCAGAAAATTAATACCCTCCCCCGGGGGGTGCTTCTCTTTTCATTCGCCTCAAGCAAGTCAAACAAAGTCATATAAGCTGATCAGACGACAACGATATGACGACCGTATCCAAGAAATATGAAACATCGCGCACCCGGGCCCTCCGCGCGGGAAAGCTGAACTCGCACGAAAAGACCGCGCTTTCCAACATTGAAGAATTCGGCTGCTCGATTCTGCACGTCAAGAACCCCAACGAGGAAAGGCCCTTTTTCTCATACACGCTCGGCCTCTTCGACACTACGAACGCGCCCGAGCTGATCACAGTCGGCCTTAGAGAGAGCACGGCCCAGGCAATGCTCAATAAGGCCGCCAAACAGATGCGTGTCGGTGTCGATCTTTCGAAAGGCCGCTATGCTGAGATGATTGGCAACGTCGATTGCGAATTCCGCGCCGTCGACCCCAAATGGATACCTCACCTCATGTTGTCGGCAATCTGGTATAACGGCAATGCCAATTTCCCAGTCCTGCAAGCCGTCTACCCAGACCTCGCAAACCGCTTCCCCGAAGACGAGGGCTTTAACGAATACTTCGCTCAGCCCCTCCTGCAACCCGGCGCGCCCATGCGCCAGATCGAAGAAGATTTCTGGGCCTCCAACGACCCCGACAGCAGCCTATTCAATTGGAAATTCCCCGACCCTCCGCACACCCGGGTGTTCCTGTCTGAAACCGTCCACTCCGGCGAAGAAGCCATCACCTACGTCTCGCATGACGTGGAAGACGGTGCTTGGCAATTCTTAGGAGACCGCAGGGACGAGGGTGGCGGCCCCGTCATCTCCCGCTTCCATCACCCCATCGACAAAGATCGGACCCTTATAGAACTCGCCGACCTTCCACTTGGCTGGTATGCGGAACGCACTCGCCTCGGCGAACCCTGGATTCTCAAGGAGCACCCCCCGGCAAAGGATGAAGAGGAGCAGGTCGGGACCGAAGCCTGACTTGGCAGCCCTGTAACCTTCGGTCTCTCAGTTCCATCTCTATCAAATCGGCATAGAAATCCGATATCATCACGCTGTCCGAAGGTTTCGCTAATCCCTAATTCCTAAACCCTATTCCCTGCATCTCCGGAGGAACCATGCGCAAACTCGCCGCTCTCTGCCTCACCATTGCCGCCGCAGCCTTCATCCCCACCGCCCAGGCCGCTCCCAAATCCATCTATGACTTCACCCTCAAATCCATCGACGGCCAGACCACCCCGCTCTCCGAATACAAGGGCAAAGTCGTCCTGCTCGTCAATGTAGCCAGCAAATGCGGGTTCACCCCACAATACACCGCCCTCGAATCCCTCTATGAAAAGTACAAGGACAAGGGCCTGGTCATCGTCGGCATCCCGGCCAACAACTTCATGGGTCAGGAACCGGGTACCAACGAAGAGATCAAGACCTTCTGCACCAAAAAGTACAACGTCTCCTTCCCCATGATGTCCAAGCTCTCCGTCAAGGGAGACGACAAGACCCCGCTTTACCAGTACCTCACCGATAAAGACACCAACCCTAAATTCGGTGGCGAAATCCAGTGGAACTTCACCAAGTTCCTCTTCGACCGCAACGGCAACCCCGTCGCCCGCTTCGAACCGGCCACCAAACCCGACTCCCCGGAAGTGACTGCGGCAATCGAGTCCGCCCTCGCCCGCTAAAGAGAAAAGGAGCGGACCTCACCAGAGAGCCGCTCCTTAAAACATTGATTTGTCATGGTAGGCGAGACAGGGATCGAACCCGAAACCCCCGGCTTAGAAGTTCCATCTGGCGGCTGTCCTTTCCCTTGCTACTGTTTACTATGGTTTGCTTTCGCCCAATGTTTATAGGGATTTTAGAGAACTGAGCAGTACTATGCTTTTCTTAGGCTTACCGTAATGACTACCCCCAATTTTGCCCACACTCCCCACAATTTCCCCCACAGTTTGATCCCTATTTTTCCCACGAACCCTTGGCATCGTTGTCAATAAACCAAGGCACAGAATCTATCCGCATTTCGATACGTGGATCCTCAGATTCGAGAAAATTCCCTGCCCTGACCTCTACGCTCGCTGAGCAGTAACGCGGCAGAGGTCAGTGCGGGCAAGGTCCTTCATTTAGTGAAGATGGGAGTTTCCTTGTCGTAATGCTGTTCAGCCTTGCCAGCCTTCTTAGCCAACTCGTCGGCCTCTTCTGCAGACGTGAATGAGCTAAGTCCTCTCCATTCGCATCATCCGACTTGTGGGGTGTGACCTCTTTATCTATCTGAGTCATGACAATCTCCTTTGCAGAAGAGATGCAGGGATGTCTGGACGGGTTTTCCACTTGCTGACAAGCTTCCATCTGTCAAAGTTGACCGGCATCATGGGACCAGGAGTGCCGAGAGGTTCTCCTACGCAACAAATACAGTCACAATTGGCTCTTGAGGGTACCCATATACGATGGCCGCGATCTTCCCAGCATCGCCGCATCGCAGCGCGCTTCTGGGACACATATCCGAAACGCCGACTATTCGGCCAAGTGACGACAGGGCGTTTATCACTACTAAACGTTGGCAACCAGTTCCTAGAGCAGGCAATCAAGCCGGACGAGCACTTGACCTGCACTCACCATTCGTCATTTCATCCAGTCCTTTCACCCACCTGAAGATCTCAATTTGCAGCGAGCACAGGTTTCGCAGATACTAAAGACAGTGCCGTTTCGTGCTTTGTGAATCGGCGTTTAGGCTTAGATGTTACGAATGCGCAGGAAAATCAAAGATCGCCGGTTCCAAATCGTTGCC
>Ga0206922_1081_pt1 | contig 26314 bp, 25 predicted proteins | sample Alteio_BWOrgHeat_63_FD_152976 | JGI IMG/M metagenome (GOLD analysis project Ga0206922, IMG submission 152976) | Enriched cells from forest soil in Barre Woods Harvard Forest LTER site, Petersham, Massachusetts, United States -... | ecosystem: Environmental > Terrestrial > Soil > Temperate forest >... | reverse complement strand
GAATGGAAGTATGCGGTGGATCATTTTTTGGGCTGGTGGGATCGCATAGTGGCTGCGCGTAGTAAGGAAGGCGCCGCCCTGCTGACCTTTACGACTGAGTTCGGGCCACCGCCCTATCTGCCGACCATTCCTTTTAAAAATTATGTTGAAAAGATAAACCCCGGCTACCTCAACTACAATTTCCATAACCAGTACATCGAGGTAGGGGTTCGTTCTGGAATAATAGGGCTGATGGTATTCCTTGGAGCCTGCTGGCTGCTGATCGTGCTGGCCAGGTCCGTAGGCACGCTGGAAGCCTGGTTTACCGTCTCGCTGGTATTATTGTTATACTTTACCGAATCTATGCTGGAAACACAACACTCGGCTTTCTACTGCTGTTTTTTTCCGCTGCTGTTGCAGTTTGACGCCCGCAGCAAAACTGCTCATAACGGGCGATTATCTCCGGCCAGCTGAATTTCTCTATCACCTTCTTTCTGTTCCGCCGCGCCAGCTCCGCCCTGTTCACAGAGGCAGGAATATGATCCACCAGCCTTGTGATGTCTTCAGCCCCGGAAAAATACAATGCATTTTTTCCCAGCACTTCTTTGTTAAAAGGGTTTTTATGCGCAGCGATGAGCGCGCCGCTGGCCATGGCCTCCAGCAAGGAAGGATTGGTGCCACCTGTGCTATGTCCGTGAAAATACAGTCTGCTGAAGAATTTCAGGGAATGGATCTTCTGCTGGTCATAGATACCGCCGGTAAACAGGATCCTGTCATCCCTCCTGAATTTCTCTTTCAAACGCCTGCTGAATTTATTCACCGTATCTCCTACTACCAGTATTTTCCTTCGCGTCCGGCTTTGGGAAAAGCCATCCAGTATGGTCTCTATATTATTATCGGGCTCCATGCGGGCCATCAGCAGGAAATACTCATTGGGGTTCACATCATAGGCGTCCAGCACCTTCTCATCGGCCTGATCGAATACTTCGGCGCCATAGGCGATATACTCCGTATCAAGACCATATTTTTCCCGGTAATAGGCTTGAATGACAGGCGAGTCCGAAATGGAGCGGTCGCTATATTTTACGGCCAGCTTCTCCGCATAACGGAGAAAACGACGGGCCAGCCCCGAATACTTGGCACGCTGCCATTCCAGCCCATCCATATTGTAAATGATGGTCGTTCCTTTGGGAAATAAGGGCCCCCAGATGGAGCTGCTGGTATATCCCAGCTGCAGGATCACATCATAGCCTTGCTTCCGGGCATCCAAGATACAGTTAAGATCATAGATAAACTGCCCTGCGCTGCCCAGCATATATTCCGGGTCATAACAATGCCGGATATGCACCCCCTTCCATTCCTTTTCCTGGTACGGGTGATTATGGGAGTTATAGACGGTGACGTCATGTCCTGCCAGTACAAGGCCCGGCGCCAGGTATTCGGCTAATTGCTCAAATCCCCCGTAATGATTGGGTATTCCTCTTGTGCCTAATATAGCTATCCTACAGGTCATACTGCTTGCATTATTTGATCATAAGCATTGGCCAGACAGGCCGCCGCACGTCCCCAGGTGTATTGTGTAAGTATCTTTTTCCGAAGAGCCGGCTGTGATCCCGCATGCGCCGCATGATCCACCGCCTCAAATATTGATTCGGGGCTGGCAGGGTCACAATAAAAGGCAAACTCCTCATAATATTCCCGTGTATACCCTTTATCCGTGATCACGATATTACAACCCATAGCGCCTGCTTCGAGGGAGGAAAGACCACAGGTCTCCCACCAGCTGGGAAGAATATGCACTTTGGCGCGCTGGTAATACCGCACCAGCTCCTGTTGCGGCGTAAACCCGATGAACTGAACGTTTGACGCCGCTATCCGGCGGCATTCCTGGTAATAAGCAGCATGCCCCGGCGCGTGATCTCCGATGATCAGCAGCTTGTAACGGGTATTATTAAGTGCCTTTATCAGGTTTATTTGATTTTTGATCCCTTCTATCCTCGCAACACAGATCACAAGATCTTCATCCTTTTCCATCCTGTCATTAAACACAAACAACCCTGTGTCGAGTCCGTTGGGCACAGGAATGATCCCCCTCCCGCGGCAATTATATTGTTGTAATAATCTTTGATATTCCATCGTGGAATTGGGGAATATAAGGGAAGCGCCTTCCAGTATCTCACGGACAGACCTTTGCTGGCCTTTCCACAGATAATTTTTCGATACCAGCTTATCCCTGCCTGACAGGTAACGGCCCATTGTCTTCAGGTATTCGACCGTGTCTGCCGAAAAAAGCCTGCATAAAAGTCCGGACAGCCCCTTGCGATGGTATTTGTCATATCCGCTGTAATCTATTAACAAGGTGGAAACAACAAAGGGCTTGCCGGACCTCCGGATATGGTATAACATATCCGCCGGACGGATGATGTTGAAGAAATGCAACAGATCATATTGCTCATAATGGATCTTCTCATGTGTCAGCCGGATGTCCACTTCCACACCCAGCTTTTCCAGGTGCCGCGCTGTCTCCATGATCTGGAACCCATCGCCCCCTTTAACAGTATGCAGGGTAGCCCTTGCTATAAACACGACTCTCATATGGGCCTTTTTTTTGTGAAGATTAACAGAAAGGTCTGCCGGATGATCCGCAGGTCCATGAGAAGACAAACATGACGGATATAAAATGCATCCCACCTGTGCCGGTCAACCACCGTCCGTTCATCCGGCCAGACACCATGTAGTCCTTTCACCTGGGCCAGCCCCGTAATACCGGGCTTTACCAGACATCTGAAATAATGGTTGGAAACTATCATGGAAAATTTCCGATCGTCGGACATCATATAAGGGCGGGGACCGACCAGGCTCATAGAGCCCAGCAGCACATTAAATAGCTGGGGTAATTCATCCAAATGGGTCTTTCTTAGTATTTTTCCCATCCGGGTGATCCGTGGATCATTTTCCGAAGCCGGCGCTTCATCCGCCAGGCGATTCACTACCATCGTACGGAGCTTATAACAGGTAAAAAGCTTTCCTCCTTTACCAGATCTTTTTTGTAAAAAGAACAGGGGACCACGGGAATCGAGCTTTATCAACAGGGCCAGCAGAGGCAATAACCAGCTGAGCACTCCCGCTATCATCAACGCCGAAACACCGATATCAAGGCACCTTTTGATAAAAAGATAATTCTTAATATTCATTAATATTTCAAACGCAGGCAGCATTGCTGCGGTTGCCCGTATATCTCTTTTATTTACAAGCAACCCCATGAAGATAGCATGCGTTTTATCTCCTATGCCGATGCGATCCAGCATATTAAAAGTCCTGGCTTATTTCGACCTTTTTAATTACCCCGTCACAGCCGGCGAGATCCGGTTTTTCCTGGACAGGGAAGTCTCCGAATCCCAATTGGCCGATAACCTGGAAAGCCTGGTGGATGATAAATGCCTGTTCCGGACAGACGGGTTCTACTCCCTGAAGGATGACCTGAAACTCGTGGAACGGCGGCTAAAAGGTAATAAACACGCCGGCGATCTGCTGCTGATAGCCAATAGGATCTCCCGCTTCCTTTTCCAGTTCCCTTATGTCCGGGGAATAGGTATTTCCGGCTCCCTGTCCAAACATTTCGCCGATGAACATGCAGATATCGATTATTTCATCATTACCCGGGCTAATCGTTTGTGGATAGCCAGGACCTTCATGCATTTGTTTAAGAAATGGAGCTTCCTCACAGGGAAACAGCATTGGTATTGCATGAATTATTATATAGATGAGGATGCCCTGGAAATAGAAGAGAAGAACATCTTTACAGCTACGGAGCTGATCACCCTCCTGCCGGCTGCCGGCGGGAATGAGACACTGACGCGCTTTTTCAAAGCCAACAGCTGGGCCGCTGCTTATTTCCCCCATTATCACGAAAGAAAAAAAGACCCTGCCAACACAATCCGCCCCTCCCTTCTGAAAAAAACCCTGGAGAAACTATTCGATAATCCACTGGGGGACAAGCTGGATAATTATCTTCGTCGCCTTACTTCCCGGCGCTGGCTGGAGAAAGAGGCAAAAGGGGCCCTCAACGATAAAGGACAACGCATGTCGCTAAAGACGAGCAAACACTTCTCAAGACCCAATCCCGAATTATTTCAACAGAAGATCCTGGGTGCTTACCAGGAAAGGCTTAAGGAAGCAGGCGCTAAATGGCAGTTAGATATCGTTACCCCTTTTTCCTAAAGGAGATGATATAATAGTCACCAATATACTTCCAGGGCCAGCGGCCTTTCCACCTGTCTTCCATTTTCCGCAACAGCGCATAGGCGCGGGGATGCTTTTCCGCAAATCCTTCAATATAAGAGGGCGGTACGAGGGTACAAAGCCCCTCCAGTCCAAGTAATTCATATTGATCGCCCAGATGACGTTTCACATAAGCAGGAGAATAATACCAGCAACGGAAATAATGTCCCTCCACACGGGAACGGGCCCCCTTGCTGCTAAACAGGCGCCGGAAGGCTGTTCTGAACTTGCCTTTGAACAATAACAGGAATTCCCACAAACAAAATCCCGGCAGAATGGCAAGGCTCACCTGTCCTCCGGGTTTTAACAGCGGGTCGAAGCTCCGCAGCACTTCATCCAGCTTATCCGTACAGTTCAGCCCTGCAAAATTGGAAAAGATACAATCATAAGGGCCACGCTGTTGTAAATGCTCCAGGTCGTTAAAAGAACAAAGCTCCCTGCTCACCTTATCAGCTAATCCAAGAGCCTCCACTTTTTCAGCCAGTTTCTGTTGCATCCCTTCCGCAATATCCGTGGCATGAACACGATACCCCTGCCGGGCAAACCAGGTGGCATCCGTTCCCGTCCCCGCATTCAGCTCAAGGATCCGGCCGCCGGGAGCCAGCCACTGTAATACATGCGCATGTACACGCTGTCTTTTATAGGCTATGATGGTATTACCCGCATCATACCCGTCAAAAACAAGGGATTGCTGGCTGAATGCACGCGCAGCCTGCTGTTCATTTTGTATACTTGATGAAGGAAGGCTCATTGAGATAATTTTTCGAGACGCAGCAGCTTTATCCTGTCTAACAACGCCGCAGGAGCATACCATGCAATGGATGCAGCCCGCCGCAGACTCTGCCAGCGGATGGCGGCCGGCCGGGTGATCATTTTTTTTATCTGCTCCAAAGCCAGGTGCCAACGATAAGATTTATGAACATACCGGTGCAGCAATTTATAAAAAGCCGGATGATAGCTGTTCTTAAACATGATCCGCAGCTCATCAGAATCCGTCCAGTTCTGTTTCTCTTTCATTCCCGCCTTTACATTTTCATAAAATACGGTCCCCGGCAGCGGATAGCTAACGGAAATGCCCAGACTGTCAGGCAGCAGGTGATTGATCATCCGGACGGTTTTCCTGATGTCTTCCTTTGTTTCACCGGGGTAACCGAACTGGATAAAAAAAGAAGGACGGATACCATGTTCACGCAACAACAGGGTCGATTCATAGATCTGCTCCACGGTGGTCCCTTTATCCATGGCATCCAGGATATGCTGAGAACCGCTTTCAGCCCCCATCCAGCTGTTGTCACAGCCGGCGCGGGCAAGGGCCTCTACATAATTCTCCTGCAGCAACAGATCGGCCCTGGACTGGATCTTAAATTTAAAACGCAGCCCTTCATTTTCCACCTGGTCCGCAAATTCATTCACCCACCCGGGCTTCAGCCCGAAAATATCGTCACAAAACCAGATATGGTCAAAGCCATAGGTCTCTTTCAGCCATTTCAGCTCCCGGACCACATGCCGGGGAGAACGGGCATTATAGCGATTACCATAAATTGGCTTTGCACACCAGTTGCATTTGAACGGACATCCTCGCGTCGTGCTCACATTCAGGGAGAAATAACCATGATGCTCCATTTGCATCGCCCGGTAAGGCGTTATGTCCACAAGGTCCCACGCAGGCATCGGCAGTGCATCCAGGTCCCTCATAACAGACCGGGCCGGGGTCTTTAACGGCAACCCATTTTGCAGGTATGCCAGTCCCCGGATGGAAGAGAACTCCTGCATACCGTCCCTGATACCATTCACCAGCTCGGATAAAGTTTGCTCCCCCTCCCCCAACAGAACAAAATCCGCTCCCTTTTGCAGGTATTCTCCATAATGATCAGTAGAGTCGCTGCTGGACACGATCACCGTACATCCGTATTGCCGCGCAAGATGGATCATACGGAACGCCGCCTCCCGCATATTGGTAAGACACATCTTGGTGAGATAGTTAAACCCGTCATCATAAACGACAAAAAAATCCGGCCGGTCAGCAGCCAGCATCTTCACCACTTCATCAGGGTTCTCCACAAACATGACATCGAACAGGGATACCTTATACCGCTGTTCACGTAAAAGGGCCGCTGCGCCAATGGTGGCAAGCGGCGGATAGGGCTGGCCTGTCGCCCATTGTTTAGGGTCGAAACGCAGGAAATAAGAATGCGTGAAAAGAATTTTATCCATACCCGTTATTTGGTTATACGCACCCAGGGAAAACCATATTTATTGCCAAAAAGCCGGTTCCCAAATGAATGAGGGTTGTATAACAGGAAATGATGAAAAGATTGCAGGTCCCGGCTGCTGTGATGAAAATAAAAATCAGCCATTTCCGGGTATCCCAGAGAAGTGTAATACGCCTGTGTCATTTTCTTTGCTCTTTCAACATCGATGGGTTTATAGAATGGGCTGTCGATAATATGCACTTCTCCACCCGGCTTCAAATAATTCAACGTCAGATGTACCATCTTCTTCAAAGAAGGGAAATACTCGATGGAGGCAGCAAAAATGATACAGTCAAACAGCTGGCCATCCAATACTCCGTTACGCAGGTCTCCATGGATAAAGACGAGGTTAGGATCATCGTTGAAAACTCTCGCCGCCTGTTGCAGCTCCGTGAAATTAATATCCAGCCCTGTCACCCAGGTACCCGGTATTTCCGCCAGCTGATGAGATAACCAGCCATTGCCGCAACCTATTTCCAGGACATCCAGGGCTCTCTTTTTGCCATTCAGATAACGCAGCAGGCGACGAACAGAATGTTTACGCATCTGCCATTCTCTGTAATGGGTATGCCCTGGAGAAGTATCCGGCAGTTTCATCACTTCCTCATCCGGGTATAATCTGTTCTCGAGGCTACGCGTAGTGATGTATTTCTTCTCAAATAAGATGTCCAGGGGTCTCGTATGACCGGGAACCTGTATATTGGTTAGTATCGAAGAATCGGGTAGGCTCATAACTATCTAATTAATAAGCACCTGCAGGGTTAAACATATTCCCGCACTATGCAGGCATCCGAGGAGAGTAAACGTACGTTTTTTATAAGAAGATGCCTCTCACCGAGAAAATAAATATCAGCGCCGTTATACCCACCTGCAACAGGAAAAGGTCTCTTATGACCCTCCTCGACAGCCTGGACCATTCCATTTATCCCATTTTGGAGGTAATTATCGTGGATTCTGGCGACGACCCGCTGGTTTCGGAAGATTATGCCGCCTTTAGCCGCCTCCCCATCCGGTATATGAGGTCCGAAAGATCAGTCTGTATCCAACGTAACCTTGGTATCAGGGAGGCCCGGACCCCCCTGATCTTTCTCTGTGATGATGATATGGAAGTCCCTGCCGATTATTTACAACGCCTGGTAAAGCACCTGGAAGCGCACCCCGAAGCCGGGGCCGTCTCCGGTTTAGTGCTCCAAAAGGAAAAAGGAGTATGGCAGGCCGGCTATCCCGTCCGCTCAGCCTCCGAGCTGGTCCGTAAATTCATCTTTCAGCACGGTATCTGGGGGGAAATAGAATGCCCCGATAATTTTCTCCTGAGAAGGATAAAACATTACTACCAGCGAAAAGGCAATCATATTTCCCGGGCCGGCTGGCCGGTGATCACACATTTCTCCGGAGATTATTTCACGACACCGGTATACACCTTGTGCGCATCTCTCGTAAAAAAGGACTGGCTTAAAAACTCTCCTTACGATGAAGCGCTGGATAGAAACGGAATAGGCGATAATTATGGCGTGGCAATGGGCTTTCCCGTCATCGGTATTCACATCCTGCCACATGCGGTAGTATATCATTACCGGGACGAAATTAACCGGCTGCATCACTCCCTGTCATATGTCCGAAGAGTGCTGGCGCTGGACTATTTTATAAAAACAAGAAAAGAGCTGAAGCACATCAGGAAAGGCTGGCTGCTCTGGTCACTGATCGGGAATTTTTTCTCCGCCGCGCTCGGAAGGGACAAGGCTATGTTTTTTTCCACCATCAAGATCTTTCGCCTCGTTGCTTTCGGACCTAATCCCTATCAGCAAGCCACTAAAAATAAGCAGCGCATCACCGAACCTACTTTATAAAAATGAACAAAAAGATCCTCTGGCTTACTTATATACTGTACCTGCTCGTATCCGGCCTTACCATGACCCGTCATGAGCTGTGGTCCGACGAGGTCCATAGCTGGAATTTAGCAAAAGGCAGCGACACCTATCCTGAGCTCATCCACAACAGAAGGTTCGAAGGACATCCTCCCGGCTGGCACACCATCTTATGGAGCATCACCAAAGTGACACACAATGTAGCCTGGATGCAGGTGGTACAATGGATCATCGCAGCCCTCACCATCTTCCTCCTGCTTTTTTATGCGCCCTTTCCACCCGGTATCCGGATCCTGTTGTGCTTCGGCTATTTCTTCCTCTTCGAATACGGGATCATGAGCCGCAATTATGAAGTGGGCGTATTATTGGCCTTCTGTGTCTGCCTGGTCCTTCATAAAGAGTTCCGGTACAAGCTGCCACTTTATTATCTTCTCCTTTTCCTGCTTTCCAATATTCATTTGCTGGCGCTGATCCTGGCCGGTAGTATCCATCTTTATTTTCTGCTATCGGAACTGGAAAAAGGAAAGAAAAAAGCCCTGCTCTTTCACATCCTGGCCGGCGCCCTTATCTTACTGCCGGCAGTATTTTTCATCTATCCCCCGCCCGACAGCACTACCAATATAGGTTTCTTTGTAGATCGCTGGACCCCGCACCAGCTCCTCACTACAGCAGACGCGCCTTTACGCTCTTTTCTGCCCATGCCCGCCTGGTGGAAATATCATTTCTGGAATACACAATTCCTTATTGAGGCGGAAAACTCCCATCATCTTTTCAAGTTCATCAATCCGCTGCTCTCCCTGGTCTTTATAGCAGGCGCCCTTTTTACACTGCGCAAAAGCCGGAAAGCCAGTATCCTTTTCGGGGCCAATCTGCTCTTGAACCTTTTGGTCTCCGTCACAGCCTTTCCGCTCCATGATACACGCTATTCCGGTTTTATTTTCATCGGGTTTATCATAGCCCTCTGGTTATATTGCTACGAAATCCCTTTGTTCTTCCCTAATCACCGATGGGTATACGCCTTGCTGATCACACAGGCCATCGCCGGGCTCTTTATCACCATCCGTGATATTCAGCTGCCTTTTTCTAATCTTTCCAGGATCAGCGAATTGATAAAAGAGACGCCGGCGGGTGAACGGCTGGTCACCGACTACTGGACAATGAACAGCTTTGTCGCCTATACTGATAAGCCGGCTTATTGCGTCGATATGCAACGGGAGCTCTCCTTTGTCCTCTGGGGCCCGGATATGACCGCCCTTCATAAGAACAAGAACCGTTATACCAGCGGACTGCAACACCTCTTCCAGGATACGACGCTGTCTTCTGTTTATATGATCTCGATGGGAAGCCCGCCTATGCTGGCCGAAACAGATGTACAGCTCCCCAAAGAATTTCATCTCTCTCTCCTGGACTCCCGACAGGGCGCCATTGAAACAGGAGGTGATCTGTATTTATATAAAATTACAAGGAAGGACCACCCATGACCCACCCCATCCACGCAAAACCCTGGACAAAAGATCATCCGCCTAAACGGATCCTCGCCATCCGCTGGCAGGCCATGGGAGACGTCGTGATCACCCTTCCCTATTTGCAACAGCTGCGCAGAAGCCTGCCCCCATCCGTAAAGCTGGACCTTCTCACCCGAAAAGAAACGGCCGACATTCCCAAAAACATTCGACTTTTTGACAGGATCTATTCCATTGCCGGCGAACGTCATCTGAAAAAACAAATATTTTATACCGCCCTGCTCCTCCCCCGTCTTCTCCTTCGGAGATATGACGTCGTGCTGGATCTTCAAAATAACATCGTCAGCGAAACAGTCAGAAAGATCCTTCGGCCGGCAGCATGGGTGGTATTTGATAAGTCCTCTCCGATCCCCGCCGGGGAAAGGAACCGGCTCACCATCGAAGCTGCCGGGTTAGGAAAAAGCTACGCGGATACCAGTTTCTCCTTAAAAGATCCGGCTAAAGGCGCCGCTCTTTTAAAGAACAATGGCTGGAATGAAAAAGACAGGATCGTCGTGCTGAATCCAGCCGGTTTTTTTGCAACCCGTAACTGGGATATAAAAAATTATGCAACATTCGCCCGGTTATGGCTGGATCGTTATCCCGATACCGTGTTCGTGGTTATGGGAACTACACAGATCGCTGAAAAAGCAGCTTTTTTCAAAAGAACGCTGGGACCGCGTTTGATAGATCTTACGGGTAAAACCACCCCTTCCGAAGCCTTCGCCCTCATGCAGCAGGTTTCGCTGGTTTTATCCGAAGACTCCGGACTCATGCATATGGCCTGGGTATCCGGTATCCCCACCCTGGCCCTGTTTGGCAGCACAAGAAGTGATTGGTCAAGACCATTGGGACCGTCTAGTCTTTGTCTGGATTCGTCCGACCTGCCCTGCGGAAATTGTATGGCGGCCACCTGCCAATATGGGGATACTCATTGCCTGACACGATACACACCCGGCATGGTCCTGGATCATGCCCTATCTTTATACGAAAAAGATCTACGACCGGTATGATCCTCTCCTCCGTTACGATAATAGGCAGCCATCACCGCATGGAAGCTGATCTCCGGGTCTCGGGGGAGAAAATAACAGCCATCTCCCCCTGCAATACCCCCCATTCCTCCGATACCCAAAAAGATCCCCCTCAGCTGACCCTTTCCGGATGTATGGCATTCCCGGGTCTTATCAACTCACATGATCATCTCGACTTTAATAACTTTCCACTGCTGGGCAACCGGCTCTACAGCAATTACGAGGAATGGGGAGGTGACATCCATCGCAATAATAAGGATACTATCGACGCCGTATTAAAGATCCCCCGGGACCTGCGGATAAAATGGGGCATCTATAAAAACCTTCTGGGCGGTGTCACCACCGTCATCAACCACGGAAAAACACTGCCCGTCACCGATAAGTTGATCGATGTTTATCAAAACGCCCAGTCATTACATTCCCTTGAAGGAGAAAAGCATTGGAGATATAAGCTCAACTTCGGCCGCCCCGGGAGACCCGTGGTCATCCATATCGGTGAAGGCACCGATAAAATGGCTGCCGCAGAGATAAATACCCTTATAAAATGGAACCTGTTCCGTAGAAAGATAACAGGCATACACGGCGTGGCGATGAATGAACAACAGGCATCCGCTTTTCAATCATTGATCTGGTGCCCGGATTCCAATTATTTCCTCCTGGGCAAAACAGCGCCTGTACAAAAATTCAGAAATAAGACACACCTGCTTTTCGGTACGGACTCCACCCTAACAGCCCATTGGAATATTTGGGAACAGCTTCGCCTGGCAAGGGAACAGGAAAAGGTCACCGACCCTGAGCTGTTCGATATGCTCACCCGCACGCCGGCCCATATCTGGGGACTAAAAGACCGGGGAAGCTTAGAAAAAGGTTTTCAAGCCGACATTGTCATCGCAAAACCATCTCCCGGCTCAACAGGCTGGGATGCATTTTATACACTTGATCCCCGGAACATACAGCTCATCCTTTATAAAGGGAACATACAATTATTCGACGGCTCTTTGCTTGATCAGCTGACCAACGCCTCTTTTTCCCTGGATGATTTTTATAAGATCCACCTGAATGGCGTCGATAAATATATCCGGGGGGATCTCCCAGCCCTTATCAGTAAGATCCGTTCCTATTATCCGTTGGCCGATTTCCCCATAGCGCTCTCATAAGCCAGGATCAGGGCGAAGATCACATAGTCCACCTGTTCATCCGTCAGCTGGGGATATACAGGCAGGCTCATCTCCTTTGAGAATTTTTCTTTTGCACAAGGGAACGCCCCGATGGAATATCCTTTATCCCGGAATAAGGTCAGCATCGGCAAAGGAATAAAATGCACATTTACGGAAACGCCCAGTGAATACATCTTCTCTATCATTTCATCCCGTTGACTTTCCGTGATGCCCCTGATGGTCAGGGGGAAAATATGATACGATGATTCGGCGCCACCCGACTCCAAAGGGGGCAGCTGCGCCCATGGCAGCTGTTCCAGGGCCCGGCAATATCTCCTGACCACACGTTTACGCTCAGGCAATAATTTCCCGCTGTATTCCCTCAATTGCGCAACCCCGATAGCAGCGCAGATATCCGGCATATTGATCTTCAATCCATCACTCACGATGTCATACCGCCAGTTGCCCCCCTGCGCCTTGGTAAAGGCATCCTTTGTCTGTCCATTCAGGCTGTTTATCTTCATCCATGCATATACTTCCTCATTGACAAAAGGATCCGGCAAATGAAGCCCGATGACACCTCCCTCTGCCGTAGTGATATTCTTCACCGCATGCAAAGAATAGATAGTAATGTCTGCCTGTAACCCCGCCGGTCCGTTATCATACATAGCGCCCAACGAATGGGCGGCGTCCGCCACCAACAGGGGCCTGCGCAGCAATGCCTGTTTTTCATTGGAAGGTTCGAACAATGACAGTATGGAAGGTTCGGTCAGTATCTTCCTGATCTCTTTATAATCGACAGGCCAGCCGGCAAAATCCACCGGGATAATAGCCTTTGTCCTTGGCGTGATGGCCTTTCTACACTGCGCCGGATCAATGACAAAATCCTCGTTCACATCCACCATCACCGGTATTGCCCCCGCATGTAATACCACCAGCGCTGTCGCAGCATAGGTATAGGCGGGCACGATGACCTCATCGCCGGGTCCGATACCCCACCATTTCAACACCAGCCGGGCGCCGGAGGTCCAGGAATTAACCGCCAGGCATTGGGGCAGCCTGGTAAGCCCGCACATGAGTGATTCCAGCATACGGACCTTTGGCCCGGTAGTGATCCAGCCGCTTTGCAGCGTATCCATCACTTCCGCGATCACGGCTTCATCGATAAAAGGGGGAGAAAAGGATATCTGCATACATTATTGTTTAAATTCAGGAAGCATCGTATGCATCAGGGAACGCGCCTCTGTCTGCCGATGTTGCATAGCATCCGCTATAAGCGTTTCCAGCTGCACATTAAAAACAGCCGTATCGATGTCACGGGTACGGGCTGTCATAATAGTAGGATGATACGTAGGCATAAGGTCTTCCGATGCGTTGAATAATTCTTCGTGGATCTTCTCCCCTGGCCGTAGCCCTATATACTCGATGGCAATATCCTTTCCCACCGTATAACCTGCCATCCGGATCAGCTTCATGGCGATCTCGACTATCCTCACCGGCTGACCCATGTTAAATACAAAGACCTCACCGCCTCTTCCCATGACACAAGCCTCTACTACCAGCTTACTGGCCTCCGGGATCGTCATAAAATACCGGGTTACTTCAGGATGCGTGATCGTTACAGGACCTCCTCTCAGGATCTGCCTGATAAATAAAGGTACAATCGATCCATTAGACCCCAGTACATTCCCAAAGCGGGTGGTAATAAATCTTGTTCCTACCACCCGCTTCGCCAGTGACTGGATATAGATCTCCGCAATGCATTTTGTCGCCCCCATGATATTAGTGGGGTTAACAGCCTTGTCAGTAGAGACCATAATGAATTTCTGCACATTGTATTTTACAGCTACATCCGCCAGCACCTGCGTCCCCAGCACATTGGTCAGGATCGCCTCGCTGGGCATCTCCTCCATCATAGGCACATGTTTATAGGCAGCGGCATGAAAGACGTAATCCGGCCGGTGACGTGCAAAAACATCATCTATCCGCTGCCGGTCCCTGACGGAAGCCACCTCCAGGCATATCTCCACCTGCTCCCCCCTGTTACGTAATTCAAACTCGAAATTGAACAGCTCCGACTCGGACTGATCCAGCAGTATGATCCGCCGGATATTATACTGGAACAGCTGACGGCAGATCTCGCTGCCAATGGACCCGGCCGCCCCCGATACCAGCACCACCCCTTTATAAAAACATAAACCCGTCTCTTCATTCCTGAGATCAGGCGTTTCGCGTTCTATCAGCGATCCAATGGTAAGTTCCGTCAGCTCATTTACACGGAACATCATATTTTTAAATCTTCTGTCCGTTTGACCCGCTACCCTGTTGTATATTCCTTTTACAAAAAGACGGACCCCAATGAGCAAGGCAAAGGCAAGGGCGGCATTGACAAGGGCAAATCCTCCAATACCCGTTATCAGCGCCCCCGCTAATAACAGGCCAAAAGAAAAACGGGCGATCCGGCTTATATCCCTGATCCCCGAATACCGATAGGCGCCGCTATATGTCTTACAGAAAACCGCCAACGCCACACCCGCCACCACATTCAATACGAATGCACCCGCCCCCTGCCGTCCCAGGATCAGCATGGACAAAATAAAAGCAGCCGAGACCAGCGCCTGTTCGATACAGGCGATGACCCACCGGGGCATCCTTTTCTTAAACAGCACGGGTGTCATAAAACAGCTGCATTACAGATTTCGCAATATCATCCATCGTATATAAAAGAGTAGGCTTGTATTCCGCATGTGGCTGCCGTAAGAGCTCCGCTGCCTTTGCAGTCATCTCTTCCACACTTTTTACAAAATGCCAGCGGTCAGATCCTTTATCAATGGGATCACAAAAGCTGATCACATGTGCGCCTGCATAGAGCGCTTCCAGGCACACCGTGCTAAAACCTTCGTATTCCGATGTATGTAAAAGGATCTTTGACCTTTGCATGATCGTCAATACTTCGCGGTGCGGTCTTTCCCCCGACAAAGAAAGATAGGCTTCCAGACCGGATGATCGTATCAGCGACTGCAAACGCTCCCTTTCAGCGCCATCCCCAAAATGCCGGGCCTTCACCTCCGGGAATTCGGCCCGCAGGGAGGCGATCACCGGTATCAGCAGGTGGTATCGCTTCAATGGCCACAGCGAGCCCACCGCCAGCACATCTATGTCTCTTTCAGCCGGCATTTCAGCCGGAAATGCCTCCGTGTCAATGGCATTGGGGATCACATAGGAAGGTTTGACGCCATAATGCTTATAAAAAGTGTTGAGCAGAAAGGTGGACATGGCCACCAGCTCCTCCGGACGGGGCCTGATAAATTTCACCCATTTGTTCCCTTTCTGCGCATCCTGCCCCGAGATCCAGCAACGATGGGGAATGGAGAACCTTTTACCAAAATACTGGCCTACCAACGCTGCCTCCCCGCACCAGAAGCTAAAGATGCCGATCATATGATGTTCCCTGCGTACCCTTCCCAGCTCCCGCCAGACATCTCTCCAGAGTAATAAACGCTTCCACTTACGCCGGCGGTTGCCATTGAAGCTGACAACCTCGATACCGTTCCAGTAATACGCGGATGCCTCCTCGGGATATAATAAGCTGAGCACTACAATATGCACGTGGGGGAAATTAGATTTTAAAGCCTTTACCAATAGCTGATGCGACGGGATCCAGTTTGAATCGGACTCGCTCTTTGGAAAAGCCGGTGTAAGGATCACCAGTGTATCGCCATTATTTTTCATCCAGGGAAATAATTTTATTACAAAAATCCAGGCTTTTCTTATTATGTGTGATCAACAGGATCATTTTCCCCTGCTGCGATAAATGTTTGCAGTGCTGCAGCAGGGAGATCTCCGATCCCTCATCCAGCTCATTAAAAGGCTCATCGAGTATAATAAGATCCGCCTCTTTATAAAGGGCTCTGGCGATGGCTATCCGCTGTTTCTGGCCGCCGCTGATATCCCTTCCGTTTTCTGCTATCACTTTATCCCATTTTTCCGCGTATGCATCGATGACGGCGTCAAGCCCCGAGACTACAAGGGCCTCCTGCAATCTTTTTTTATCAAAGGTTTTTCCGTTCAACGTTATATTCTGCAAAATAGTGTCATGCATAAGAAATGGCTGCTGTTTTACATAGGCGATACGCTGCCAGCATTGCCGTCGCTGTATTACATTGGAGGGCTTATCATTGATAAGGATCTGTCCCTCCGCCGGTGAAAGAAACCCTAACAGCAGGTTCAGCATCGTTGTTTTTCCTTTCCCTGATGCGCCTGAGATACCCGCAAAATCTCCCGCCACTATCCGCAGGTCCTGTTTATTCAATATCTGCCGCTCACCATAGGCAAATCCTACATTGTCAAAAGCAACAGAGCAGATGGCAGGGGCCTCACCTTCCATCCCTTCTTCCACGCTCACTTCTTTCGCAGCCGCCAGATTTTCCAACGTGAACGCATAGGCATTCATCTGACCACTGGTACCCAGGATCTTTACGATCCCCGGTATGATCTTATAGGCTGCAGCCATAAAAACGCCGACGGTGATCACGGCAGTATGATCCCCGCCGCCAGACCAGTGGTTGATCATGATCAAAATAACAACCCCCAGCAAAGCAAAGATCTCGATCATACGGACAGGTATCCCCTGCACCACGGTCTGGTCGGAGAGATACTTGTTAAACCGCTCCTGGTGGACGATATACCTATCCAGAAAAACTTTGTTCTTATGATAGATATTACTCTCCACATATCCCGCTAATGCCTCCTGCAGGTGTTGCAGTGACCGCTCACTGCTCTGCCACGCATTTACCCCCACAGAACGCAACCTTCTTTTTATAAGATAAAATACAATAAATGCCGGCGGCAGTAAAATGGCCAGCAATAATAAAAATAACTTCGCCCGGAATGAAACGATGGCCGTAATAGACAATATGATCAGAACTGATTGGGTAATGATCTGTTGCATACCTCCGAGAACATGCTGACAGAACTCCAGCGGTTGATAGCTTATTTCCCGGATCTGTACCGAGGAATCCGTATTCACATAGGACGACCAGGCGCCTTCCTGGAATTCGATCAGCCTGTTCCTGGAAATCCTCAAAGCAATGCGAAAAAGATTACGGGATTGCGCCCGGTATACAAGAAACCCAGCCAGGTTCTTGGCGCCGAACAAGAGGAAAAAAACAACCACAGGCGCCAATGAGTCCCGGGAAATGAGACCAGCCGGGAGAAAAGGCAGTTTATTCGCCGACGCCGTCCCGGTATAGAACTGGATAATAAATAACAACAAGGCCAGAAAAACAATATCCATGACACTGACGATGATATCCGACAGCAAAAGCAGCCCCAGCTTCTTTCTTTCACCAGGGGTAAGTATAGTCATTATCTTTTTGAACGTACGTATCATTGTCTTTTTTTACAAGCCCGCCCGGTGCAGTCGGTGTAGCCATTTTATACATCCGGGCGGCAGATAGCTCACCGAAAATAGCACATAATTGTCCAGACGGAGAGGGTTGGCATGAATAGCTTTTCTGACATGCCAGCGGGCCCTGCCGGGACGATAATTGTCAGCCAGTAATTTTTTTCCGCAAAGGGCGTGATACGCTCCTTCTTTTATTTTTCCCTTATTCTGGCGCTCTATGATGGTCAGCAATTCATCTCCTTCTTCCTTTGTAATAGCCCCTCGCCGTATGATGGACCATTTAAGGATCCGGAAACGGCGGCCCCTCCACTTCTCATCGATGGTGACGGATGCCGGATTGATCCTCACCTTGATCAATGGTTCAGGCAGATTATAACATTTTCCCCCTTTCAGCAGCTGCGTCCAGAGGAGATGATCCTCGAAGTTATGCGCATAGGGCGAATAGCCTCCAGCCTTTAATACAGCATCCTTTCTGTACATTACCCCGGAATGAATAAAGGGGCATCTGATATAAAGGCTTTCAACGATCTCCTTATGAGAATGCCCGGGACAACGAAAGTCAAAAAGATGCTCCCCGTCCTCCGCTATATATTCCGCGTCACTACCGGTCACCAGGTAAGTAGGATGTCCATCCAGAAACAGGACCTGCCGGTCCAGCCGGTGCGGTAAACAAATATCATCGGCATCAAAGCGTGCTATATAAATGCCTCTCGCCGCCTTTAATCCCTTGTTCAGGGCAACAGAAATACCACTGTTCTCCTGTGTCAGCATCAGGATACGGGGGTCCGTGAATTGACGGATAACAGACCGGGTGTCATCGACGGAGCCATCATCGACGATCAGCAGCTCAAAATCCTGAAAAGATTGTCCCAGGACCGACCGGATCGCTTCGGCGATATATTTCCCCGCATTATAAGCAGGCATCAGCACGGTAACTTTAGGACACATGGGTATCTGATAATATCAATAATTCAAAAAGAATGACTATCGACAGCTGCTCAAACCAGTATTCGGTAAAAAATGCCCCAGCCAGCAGCAGCAGATACGGAAGACCATATTGCGTCTGCGGAATACGCCGCAGGAAAGGGATCCCATACCACAATACAAAACAAAAAAGACCAACTAATCCATACTCCGCCAGCAGCTGTCCATATACGGAATCCGGTTTATTGATCACACTATGCTCCCCCTCCTCGAGAGAATGATAGTACAAATAGAGGAAAAGATAGTTATCCCTGAAAAAGGGACTTATATATTGCGCTCTTTTAGGGTATCCCCCATCGATACCCAACGCTGCTGTTTTAAAAGCCAGCCGGGAGGAGAAATTTCCTATACCGGCCCCCAGCAGCAGCCTGCCCGGGTTTTCTATAAAAAAATCCTTTAGCTGCGTCCAGGATATCCACCTCCCTGAAATATCCCAGCCGCTGTACCTCTTCAGGATGCTGTCTTTCTTTGCCGGGGTATATAATGTAGCAAGCAGGACACTATCCTGTTTTCTCTTACTTACCGTTGATTCACCTTCCACAAAGTCATTCATATGAGGTCTCGGAATGGCCAAAGCCGGTATGTAAGGGAATTTCCCGACGGCCTGTCCCATGATCTTCATAGCATACTGGTTATTCTCTGGATAGACCTTTAAGGCAAATATGATCATCACGAAGAAGTATAAGCCGATCATCATCTTCTGCACCCTGTCTGTACGATAGAAGAACGCAACCAGCAATACACAGATCAGCAGCAGATCTATATAATTACTGGTAGCCAGCAGCAGGGTTGCCAGGCTTAATAAGGCGCATACATTTTTCTTTCTGTAAAAGAAATACAACAGCCCGAATGCGCTGATCATGGCTGTTGCCACTGATCCGTCAAGACCGATGCCTGTAATACGATCTCCCGTGCTGATAAAATATTTCCGGTGTTCCCCTTCATAGGTATAGGGGTTCAGCGTACCGGCCTCTATACATATGCCCAGGAAAACAAACAATACGATCAATGCATTCAACAGAAAAAAGAAAGAGAGGGTACGAAATATTTTTTCCTTATCCCCCTGCTCCACAAATAACCTGATATGCCGGGCCGCCATCATCGCCAGTAACCAGTAGAGGCTCCCCATACAAAAGGACAATATGGACGCCATAGAAAGCGTAGTGATGGACAATAACAGGTTTAGCAGGGCCAGAACGATCATGGCCCCATAAAACCTTTGTTCCGGTGCGGATCGATTAAAAGAGAATACCGTTCTCCGATGCAATATGATGGCAAAAACGACGGCAATGACCTTTATATAAAGCTTTACATTCAGCAGCAACAGCAAAAAGACCAGTAAAGGCCAGTCCAGTCCCTGCAAATATCTTTTTAGTCTGCTGCCATAATATGACATCCCATATACCCTCATTTCAAAACGTTTTATATAACAGTCCCACTTTGTCCTTTGACTTTATCAAGCCCGTCATCCATGCCGGCAGCAGGTAAAAGCCCGTGGCCAACAACAGCCGCAGGATAAGCGAGTCTGTCAGCCATATGGCCGAAAGCCCGCTGCATACTGCTATAGAGACAGCCACCAGTAAATGACGCGCCCATTCCCTTTGTCCCCCGAAGGAAGACACACGGGCATACAACAGGTATTGAAGGATGGTGGCGAATAATAAGACCAGCGCAGCGCCCTCGCCGGCCCATAACGGTATGAGAAAACTGTCTCCCACCAGCACAACAATGGCCGTGACAGCAGTGATCCTGAAGATAAGGGACAGCCTGTTCCGGCTGAATTCATGGGTCCAGTACAGATTGATCAGGTATTGAAAAGGAATACAAAAAGAAAGTATAAGAAAAGTAAAAATATTGACCGACCCGTATTTATTACCCGTGAGCCCATCGACAAGTGGGCTCCAGGATAAAACCAGTAATAAGGTCGGCAGGGTGGCCAGCACCATTTCCAGCCGTACCAGCCAGTCCATTCTTTCAGCGCTCACGCTCCGCCCTTCGCTTTGCGCAAAACGATTCATTAAAAAGGGAGCCAGCACCAGTAACGGCAAAGGGGAGAATTCATACGCCCGGTAAGTAAAGGCGTATTCAGCTGTCCTGACAGGAGTGGACAGGATGCCCAGCAGGATCCAGTCCATCCGCCCGATACCCGCGTTGAGGAACACTACTCCCATTTGCGGCAATGAACTTTTTATGAGGGCCTTGTAGGCCGGCAGCAGATCATGCAGCCGAAAAGGAATAGCCAGCCGGCGACAGACGATCCAGACACCCAGCAGTAATTCAGCCAGGGAGGACACGGTGAACAGGATCAGCACTGTCCGCAGGGTAAGAACGGAAAAGAAAAAACAGGCCATAAATCCCGCTGCCCGCAGAAAGTTGGAGAGAGTGGACAATAACGCCAGCCATGTAAAAGAAGAACGTCCCGTTACTATCTGCCGGAAGGGCAGGGCAAAAAAACTAAGCAGCTGGCTGATGGAAAGCATCCACAACAAAGAAAGCTTATTGTGAAAAGCCGGGACCAGGAACCAGGTTAAGGACAATACAATAAAAAAGAGGATCCCCATCAGCAGGTTATGCGCAGCAAAAACCGTGAGCATCCGGGAGGGATCTTCACCAGCCGCTACATTCCGGACAATAATCTGTTCCAGCCGCAGACTAAGAATAGTAGTGACAAAGGTCAGCACAGCCAGGGCCCAGCTTAGCTCTCCAAAAGAGGACTTGTCCAGGCCCCGGGAGATCAGCAGGAAGATGAATACCCCCAGGAATTGATTAGTCATCACCTGCAGGGTATTAACGGATATATCTTTAAACAGCTTCTTATTCATGCCACCTATTCCTGGTGCTTTATACGGGACTCTTTCTTTAAGTTAAAATTCCTTGAGATATTGAATCCAAAATAAATATCGCCATTCCCCCAGCTGCCCGTGGTCTGGGTTAGGTATTGCGTTTCCAGCATACTTTGTGAATTGCTGAACACCAGCTGGAAGACGTGTCCTCCTGTCTCGATGTCCCAGCCCAGTGAAAAGGAATTATGCACCGGAGTGGACACCACCTGGTTGGAAGGCAGGTAATCATATTCCGCATCGATGCTCATCCTCTTGGTGAGCTTCACCCTGCCGCCCATGCCCAGCGCGAATACATTATTCTTGTCACTGGAAGTAGGAATAAGGTTATAATGCAGGTAAGTAGGCACCACCTGTAAGGACAGCCGGCTGCTGAATTTCCGGGCTATCAGCAGCTGACCCGCATAGGCCATCCGGTATTTCATGGTCAGGTAATCCTCACCGATGATCTTCTGGGTATAGTCCGTCACATTTCCGAGTATACTGACCGACACGGGCATCTGACGGCCTTCCGTTTGCCGCAGCAGCTTATACTTCACCCATCCGTCGAAGGTCTTCAGGTAGGAGCTCCTGCCCAGCCCTACGGCCAGACGGTCCGTAATACCATAATCAAGTCCCAGGCGCAGGGTGGCATTGTCCAGACCAAAGAAATTGTAAGAGCCGCTGTTCAGCTGACCAAACCTGTGCTGAATAACAAAGTTGAGGTTATTCTTCGCAGGGGATTCGATGGTCTGCATATTGACGATATGCGTGGCTTTGAAAGTGCCCGATACATATGTCTTTCCTTTATTGGCCGATAGGGAATCATTCAGCATGTTGAGCAGCGTGCTGTCCTGGGCGCTCAGGTGTTGAAAGGTCATGCAGGACAACAGGGCCAAAAACAGTTTTTGCGTAAGCGTCATGGTTATATTTATTTAGTAGTACAATCAATTTTTACAGTCACCTTCATCTCTTTTTCTATCTTGTCCCTTACTACAGAAGGGATACTGACATTAAAATCTTCCGGCTTTATCTTGAATTCCGCCATTCCCAGCAGGTGACCGGCTTTGACTTCCAGTGTGGCAGGTGTTTCGACGGCCTTTGTAACGCCATGTATCGTGAGATTTCCTTTCACCATCACTTTATATACGCCGTCCTTGTTCAGGGTCACCTCGCCTGTATAAGCCCCGTTAAAGGTCACCTTGGGGTATTTATCGCTTTCGATATAATTCTCGTTGAAGTGTTCCTGCATAAGTTCCTTTGGGAAGGAAAAACCTTTTGCCAGCAGGCTGAAGGCCAGGTTCTTTTTTCCTGCGTCCACTACGGCATATACCTGGTTATTCTCTGCCCGGATGTCCTCCATCGATGTTTTTGAATAAAATCCGACGAATCCTGTCCTTGTCATGTACAGCTGGCTGTAAGCATTGACCTGGGCAATTACCAGTATAACAATGGCTACGATGATCTTTTTCATATTGATGATTAAAGGATGAATGACTAATTATTTTTCGCTCCCTGGTTGACCCAGGCTATGATGGTATTGATCTCACAGGAAGGTAATTTGGGCCCTCCATAGGGCATGGCGTTATAGCCTGGCGCATGGGTCACGTTGCCTACGAGAAAACCATCGCCTGCATATGCGCTTACCGCATCGTAAGTGCTCAGGTCGACGCCGCCGCTGCCCACGGTGCTATTATGACCATGGCAGGAATAGCAATTGTCCTGAAGGATGCTGACGATCTGTTTGGAATAGCTGATATTGTTCGTATCGCAGATAGCCCCACCATTCAGCTTATCTGCGCTTTGCTTGGAGCATCCCTCGATAGAGAGTATGATACACAGGCCCATCGCCAGGATCATTAATAAGGGCAAAATACTTTTCATGTAATGCTGCTTTTTATTCTTGATTATTTTGTCACGACGCAATCAGCCAGGTTCACATCCATCAGGAACCCCGTACAGCGGCCTTTGATGGTGACCATATCTCCTTCTTTGGGATGAGGATCGGGGATCTTCCCACCGGGGAAGAGCTGGCAATTGATGCCACCCGTGCCGGAGGTAGAGAGGATCCATATTTCCGACTGACCTGCATGCTGGATCTCGGATAGCTTACCCGTTACTTCCAGCACTTTTCCAAGGTATTTTTTATCGCAATGCTGCTCATCACTCTGATATTGATTGTAAAGGCTGTCGGCTGGTAAGGACATGGCCGCCGTCTCGCCGGCAGCGCTTTGCCGGGGCTTCTGATAGAGGTAGTATCCATAGCCGGCCCCGATGAGCAGGCACAAAAGGATCCCCAACAGAAAAAAGGTTCTTCTTTTTTTCAGCATAATGAGTAATCGTTAAATAATAAATAGATCGTTACCAGAGTTTGCGCGTAAGGCCAATGTTAAGACCGGCGCTCATAATAGGCAAATTACCCGTACCTATACCTCCGAGAGGCACCCGTATATAAGGTTCCAGGCGCAGATTACCGATCTTGCCCAACCGCTGTTCATAACCAACGCTCACGTTGAGCACCGAGAACGGATACTTGGACGTATTTGCCCCCTGCCAGCTCTTGGTCATGACAGGACCTCCATTCCAGGTATATTGATAGTCGTAATTTTCATGTGTCATCAGGTAAGTCGACAACCCTGCCGTAGCAAACCACTTCATTTTTTCACCCGTGCTCAGGTTATACCGTACGTTGACAGGTATCTCCCACATATTACAGATCCCATCCACATTCAGCAGGTCGGCATATCTCAGGTTGCCTATTTTTGACTTGTCAAAATAGTCCCCTTCCGTATAATATTTTTTCCTGTCGTCATATATACCGGTCTCTACCGCCCAGCGGGAATTGAACTGATAGCCCAGCAACACCCCGAACGTAGTGCCTACTCCTTTTACAGACTGCATTTTTATCGTGCTCAGATCCGGCGCAGCAGAGAGTCCCGCATAAAAGAATGATTGTTTCTTCTTTTTAACGCTATTATCTTTTTTCGGGGTCGTGCCGGATGCCTGGTTGTCTTTACCTTTTACAGAAATGTTGACCGCATAAGCGAAAGGAATAAGCGCCCGCTGTGCTGATATAGCGGTTAGGGTTAGGGGCGCTGTCTTATTCTGCCCTGCCTGTACTGTCGTGTTTACTGCTGTGCTTCCCGTACTTTCTGCTGTCATGTTTCCTGCTGCGCTTCCCGTACTTTCTCCTGTCTGTGTTCCTGGTCGGCTCTCTGCTCCTTGTCGGCCATGGCCCGTCCTGCCGGTCCGGATGACTGACTGTCCATGGATGATCGTTCTGCCGGCGCCCTTGTTCGCCCCAGCTGCAGCTTCAGCCGGCTGGTCCGGGCCCCCCAGGTGATACACCTTATTCGTTTCCTTTTGCGTCTTACCCGTTTCTTCTTTCACAATCCCTTCTTTGGCTGCTGCTGCCCCTTTATCCTGTCTATCCTGCGCGCCGGGAGAAGGAGTATTTCCTGATGGGCCCGTCCCATCAGCTGTATTATTCTCATGTGTAGTATGCGATGTTGCTGTGACAGGCGCCTGCGTCTGCCCGGCAATGTTTTTTGTCTTGCTATGCCCTGCGTGCCAGGTATAATATCCTATGCCGGCCAGGGGCAGCAATAGGAAGAGCCAGAAGAATCTCCGGCGCCTGCGCCCGTCATCTCCCGTATTAAGGGGAGGCAGGATCAGTGATGGATCTCTTTCCAGGTCGGCAGCGACCCTGTCCCAGTCGGCGCTATCCGTCCTGAGCGGGTATCTTTCCGAAGCCCGTTTAAAAAGATCATCAATATCATTACTATTTACGTGTCCCATTATAAAATAGTTTCGATATTCTCTGCGATCAAGGCTTTTTGCAAATGCGCGCGAGCCTTCGAGAGATTAGATTTAGAGGTTCCTGTTGTGATCCCCAGCATCTTCGCGATCTCAGGATGCGAATAGCCTTCTATCACATGTAAATTGAATACCATCCGGTAAGCCGGCGGCAATTCTTTGACAAGAGAAATCAACTCCTTATATAACAATGAGTTATCAGCCTCCTGTCCGCTATCCTGGTGCTCCCATACATGTTCTGGAATAGCATAGGTCTGCTGGTTGTTCATTTCCCTGCGCATATAATCGATAGCCGCATTGATCACCACACGACGTATCCATCCTATCAGCAGCATTTCCACCTTATTGACATCCCGCACCTCGAAACGGCTAAAATTCCGGAACATCTTCAAAAATGCGTCGTGTGTCACTTCCACGGCCTGCTCATAGGTATTTACATACCTGAAAGACACCTTCAGACAAAGCCCATAATACTGATCATACAGCATTTGTTGACAGTGACGGTCCTGCTGTGCGCATCCATTGATTATATGAAGCAATTTTTCCAAAGTAGACTCAATCTCTTGCCTGAATATGAATTCGAATTAGTTAGCTATAGAGTAAACGCCGGGTTTTTGTCAGGGGTTGCCTCTATGGATCAGGACTCTTACCGTTACAATTAATTGGCCAGTGTGCCGCTGGGTATGCTCGGCCGCATGGACAAATAACCCCATTACGGTGGAAGGCAGCTGCGCCCGTCCCACCCCCCTCGGGTCCTTTAGCCTGTTTTCGGGCGTTCCGGCCAGTTGGGACAACACCAGATCCACCTGTCCGCTAAACCGGTCTAAAAGGGCCTTTACACCTCCTTTTACGCCCGCCGTCCTGCGCCCGGCACGCGTTTGTATTTGCCTTCTTTATAGCCAATAAGCTGGACTATCTTTTTACCCTGCCGATGGGCCATGGCCACTTCTTTTAACACGCCTGCCGCCCGGTAGGTGGTAGGGCCTGCCAGTACGATGATAAGATCCGCGTTTTTTATCCGGGCTTCCGCTTTTTCTTCCCAGGTCTTTTCCGGGGCTGCTTCTTTAAGGCTGCTGTCAATGACCTCAAAGGGACATCCCGGGTTTTTAGACTGGCCGATAAGCAGGTCCTTCAACGCCTTGTCCGTATCGTGCTCAAAGCTGACGAATACCTTTTTTCTCATTTTGTAGTGCTATCTGTATAACTATCTCAATAAGCTCC
>Ga0206922_1080_pt1 | contig 26342 bp, 21 predicted proteins | sample Alteio_BWOrgHeat_63_FD_152976 | JGI IMG/M metagenome (GOLD analysis project Ga0206922, IMG submission 152976) | Enriched cells from forest soil in Barre Woods Harvard Forest LTER site, Petersham, Massachusetts, United States -... | ecosystem: Environmental > Terrestrial > Soil > Temperate forest >... | reverse complement strand
AGCCACTCCGCTGGCTGATCAATGGGAGCTGAATATTTTTATGATGAACTTATTAAAAGACAGGTATAAATAAAAATCCATGGAAAAGATCACGGAGATGCCTTCCCATTATCGACATCTCGAACAAATGAGCACGGAAGACCTTGTGAAGAACATTAATGAGGAAGATCAGCAGGTGGCCCTCGCCGTCAGACAGGTCCTGTCCCCGATCGTACTGCTGGTAAATGCACTGACGGAAAAACTCGGCAAAGGCGGAAGGCTCTTCTATCTGGGCGCCGGCACCAGCGGGCGCCTCGGCATCCTCGATGCCAGCGAATGGGCGCCTACTTATGGCGTCCCCGAAGAAATGGTGCATGCACTGATGGCAGGCGGACAGGCAGCTTATCGTTTCGGCATTGAAGATGCAGAGGACAGCTATGACACGGGATGGAAAGACCTTCAGGAACACCATGTCTCTGCAAATGATTTCGCCATCGGCATCGCCGCCAGCGGGACGACGCCTTATGTAGTAGGCGCATTAAAGAAATGCCGGGAGAACGGCATCCTTACAGGCTGTATCGTTTGTAATCCCCAGTCACCCGTAGCAGCACAAAGTGACTTTCCCATCGAGGTCATCACAGGGCCCGAGTTTGTAACAGGCAGCACCCGGATGAAAAGCGGCACAGCGACAAAAATGGTCCTGAACATGCTCTCTACCTCCGTTATGATCCGCCTGGGACGCGTAAAGGACAATCGTATGGTCCATATGCAGCTCAGCAACGAAAAACTAGTGGACAGAGGCACAAAAATGCTGATGGAAGCTACAGGTATAAAAGATTATGAAGAAGCAAAAGCCAGGCTGCTGAAATATGGCAACGTGTATAACGCATTAAGGAACAGTTAAACAGTATTTATGCGGAAGAATATCGTGATCATCGGATCATTTTTTTTCATCTTCGGCTTCATCAGCTGGATCAATGGCACGCTCATCCCCTATCTCCGCATTGCCTGTGAGCTCGAAGAATGGCAGGCATACCTCGTCACTTTCGCCTTTTATATTTCCTATACGGCCATGGCCATCCCATCCAGCAGACTCCTGCAGCAAACAGGTATGATAAAAGGCATGAGCATAGGATTGTGCATTATGGCTGCCGGCTGCCTGCTCTTCATACCGGCCTCCCTCACGAGGAACTATACGCTTTTTCTGACGGGCCTCTTCTTGTCAGGCGGTGGCCTGACGCTCCTGCAAACCGCCGTCAACCCTTATATCACATTCCTGGGCCCCGCAAGCTCCGCCGCCCGCCGCATCAGCATCATGGGCATTTGTAATAAAGTGGCAGGCATCCTCGCTCCGCTGATCATGGGCAGCATTATCCTTAAAAATTCCGGCAGCCTCATACATGAGCTGGCGCAGATGAATAACGCTGAAAAAAGATTACGACTGGATCAGTTATCCCGGACAGTTATCCTGCCTTATATTTTTCTGACAGTCATCCTGCTGCTGGTGGCGGTCCTCATACAGTATGCCCATCTTCCTGAAATAAAGCCTGCTACCACGGCGCCCGCTGAACCGGCATCCCATTCCTCCCAAACCAAAACCACCGCCGCCCTCCGTTCCCGCTTTATAAAAGGCTTCCTCGCCATCTTCTTCGCCGTAGGCGTAGAGGTCCTGGCCGGGGACTCCATCGGCAATTACGGGCTTTACCACGGGATGAACCTCGACATAGCAAAAAGCCTCACCTCCTATACATTAACGGGCATGATGATCGGCTACCTCGCGGGTATATGGGCCATCCCCCGCTACATCAGCCAACAAAAGGCATTTTATCTTTCGTCGTGGCTGGGCCTTATCGTGACAGCATTTATCCTCTTACTACCCGGTAGATCCTCCGTGGCCGCCGTGGCGATCCTGGGACTGGCCAACGCCATGCTTTGGCCCGTGATCTGGCCACAGGCGCTAGGGGGATTACAGGGCAAGACACTGGCCCGCGGCTCCGCCATCCTTATTATGGGCATAGCAGGCGGCGCCCTGATGCCACTGTGTTATGGCTGGATGGCGAAATACATTAATAATCAGCACGCCTATATAATATTAGCGCCCGCATACCTGTATATGTTGTATTATAGCATATTGGGATTAAAGACAACACCGATCAAAAAATTAATCGCAGATGACAAACAGTTCGCCCCTGACACCACAAACTAAGCCCGGCAATTATCGTTGGGTAGTATGCGGCCTGCTCTTCTTCGCCACTACTATCAACTATTTGGACAGACAGGTCATGGGCTTGCTAAAGCCGGTCCTGGAACAACAGTTCAACTGGACAGAGACAGATTACAGCCATATCGTGATGGCCTTCACCGCAGCTTATGCCCTGGGACTCGTCCTGTTCGGGAAGATCATCGATAACATCGGCAGCCGCCTGGGTTACACCGTGTCCATCACCATCTGGAGTATCGCCGCCATGTTACATGCCTTGGTAAAAAGCACCCTCGGGTTCGGACTGATGCGGGGACTGCTGGGCATTGGCGAATCAGGCAACTTTCCGGCCGCCATCAAAACAGTGACAGAATGGTTCCCAAAAAAAGAGCGCGCCCTCGCCACAGGCTTCTTTGATTCAGGCTCCAACATCGGCGCCCTGGTAGCGCCCATTATCGTTCCATTTATATTGGGAGCCTATGGCTGGCAGGCTGCGTTTATCCTCACCGGGATCATCGGCTTCGGATGGCTGGTAGCCTGGCGTTATTTCTATGAAGTGCCGGCTAAACAAAAAAGACTGACACCGGCAGAGCTGGCCTACATCACCAGCGATGACAACGCATCCGCTGGCGCTTCTCCGGCTGCCCCTATTCCCTGGGCAAAACTATTCGGCCTTAGACAAACATGGGCCTTCATCGTCGGTAAATTCTTCACCGATCCCATCTGGTACTTCTTTCTCTTCTGGCTGCCTTCCTATTTTGACAACACCTTTCATCTGGATCTCAAAAAACCCAGTCTTCCTTTGGTCCTCGTATACAGCGGCGCCACCGTCGGCGCCCTCGGTGGCGGGTACTTGTCATCTTTACTGATCAAAAAGGGATGGCCGGTCTATAAAGCACGCAAAACAACCCTGCTGCTCTCCGCATTGGCCGTTCTGCCCATCATCGCCGCCCGCTATACGACAGACGTATGGGTCGTTGTAGCGCTCATCAGCCTCGCCATCGCAGGCAATGCAGCCTGGAGCGCCAACATCTTCACCATCGTTTCAGATATGCTTCCAAAAACAGCAGTCAGTTCCGTAGTAGGCATTGGCAGCATGGCTGGCGCCATCGGCGGGGTCTTATTCCCAATGCTCATCGGTTTTACCCTGGACTATTACAAGAACATACATAAGATCACAGCCGGCTACAACATCATCTTCATCTTTTGCAGCCTCTCCTACCTCATCGCCTGGCTGCTCATCCATTTTATCACCCCTAAAATGAAACCCGTGGGATCTTAAAACCGTATCACAAAATCCTGTTTCACCTTGAACTCCTCGCGCCGGAACACCAGCCCGAGAAAAAAGAGGTCAACAGTAAGGTATACACGCGGATCCGCTTTGATCCTGTCCCAGGCCGCTTCCATTTCCGTACTCCAGTGTATATCATCGAATATCAGGACCGAGTCCGGGGCTGATCGTTCCAGCAGCCTGTTAAAATAACGCATCGTCGGCTCCAGCCGGTGATTACCGTCTACAAAAGCCAAATCCACCAGCCCCGTCCTGTCCAGCACGGCCCCCAGTACATCATCGAAATTTCCCCTGTGCAGTTCGATATGATCAAGACCCAGCCGGCGAAAATTCTCTTCGGCAACATCGGCGACAGCATCCGATCCCTCTATCGTAAAGACCTTACTGCCCGGCGCGCCCAGCGACAGATAGGCCGTAGACAATCCCATGGATGTTCCCAGCTCGACGATGGTCTTGGGACCGTAAAACCGCGCCATCCGGTGGAGCAATTGTCCCAGCTTCCCCGGCTTGGCCGCACGCTTCGTGATCTCACCCACACTCCGCTCCCTGCCCGCACCCGAAGCAGAGCCCGCGCCCAGATCCTCTATTAAAAGCATTCGCATGTCAGACAGCAGTTGCCGCCGGAGCGCTTCAACAACGGCATGATCGGCCTGATCAGGAGCCCCGTTCAACACCTCCCGGACAAATTCATATACAAAAGGAGAATGAATACCATGGCCCTTCCCATTGGCCGCAGTGAGGTAATAATGAAAATATTTACGCGCAATCTTTAAGGGAGGATACACCATCCGGTAAGCCGTTTTATTTTTTCCGTTCCCACACCTGAAAACTATAGGCATAGGCATGTTTCTCATCAGGGGAGAAGTCCTGGTTACTGACCAGCTGCCATATCTTTTCATCGATAACAGGGAACCAGGCGTCCCCCTCCAACATGACGTGCACACGGGTCATATAGATCCGGTTTGCAATGGCCATGGACTGTTCATAGATCTGGCCGCCGCCGATAACAAACAGCTCTTTGGCATCCGTTTCACGGGCGCCCGCAATGGCCGCATCCAGGCTGTCCACCACCCGCACCTTTTCATGATGAGGATCCCAGTCCCGGTTACGGGTGATCACAAAATTGAACCTTCCGGGCAACGGCTCTCCCGCCAACGCATCATAAGTCTTCCGGCCCATGATCACCGGCATACCCCAGGTGGTGTTCTTAAAGAACTTCATATCGTTCGGCAGGCTCCAAAGTAACTTATTGTCTTTCCCAATGACATTATTGGTGCTGGCAGCTGCAATAAGACTGATGATCATAGAAAGTATTTTACACGGCCACAGGAGCCTTTATAGCAGGATGGCTTTGATAATTCTCCAACGTGAAATCCTCGAAATGAAATCCGAAAATATCCTTTACTGCCGGGTTTAATTTCATGGTCGGTAAAGTATAAGGCTTCCGGCTAAGCTGCAGCCTCGCCTGTTCCAGGTGATTGCTATAGAGATGCACATCCCCGAAAGTATGAATGAACTCTCCCGGCTGCAGATCGCATACCTGCGCCACCATCAGCGTCAGCAATGCATAAGAGGCAACATTAAAGGGCACCCCCAAAAAAGAGTCCGCACTCCGCTGATACAGCTGACAGCTCAGCTTCCCCTCCGCCACATAGAATTGGAAGATCGTATGACAGGGCATAAGCGCCATCTTCGGCAACTCCGCAACATTCCACGCGCTTACAATAAGGCGGCGGCTATCCGGCGTTTTTTTGATCTGGGAGATCAGCTGGCTGATCTGGTCCACCACCTGCCCATCCGCACCTTCCCAGCTACGCCATTGTTTACCATACACCGGCCCCAGATCGCCGTTCGCATCCGCCCATTCATCCCAGATGCTCACCCCATGCTCTTTTAAATATTTTATATTGGTATCCCCCTGCAAGAACCACAACAGTTCGTATATAATACTCTTTAAATGAAGTTTTTTGGTGGTCACCAGCGGGAACCCCTTCTCCAGGTCAAAACGCATCTGATAACCAAAACAGCTGATCGTCCCCGTTCCCGTACGGTCCGTCTTGGTCACCCCCTTATCCAGGATATGCTGCAGTAGGTCCAAATATTGTTGCATGGCTGCAATTTACAGAAGTTCTCCGTATCGATGCGCTTCCCCGCAAAGCATAGTTAGTCACGCGCTTTCAACAATTTTTCGTATCCCCATGTCCCACACAGGATTAACACTCACCTTACTCAGCCAGCATCCCCTCTACCACCCGGTTGAACTCCTCCTGCTGCTCCGCATAATGCACCCCCGTCCCCGGACCACTGAACCCCGTATGGATCTTCTCTATCTTCCCGTTCCTCCCCACAAAAATAGTCGTAGGAAACCCCACTATTTTCTCCAGCTGCGGCAAGGTCTTTTCCGCCCGCTGCGGATCCCCTACCGCCACACCAGTGATCAACAGCGGATATTGGACATCAAATCTTTGCTGAAAACTCCTCAGACTATTTTGAGACCGCGCAAAATCAGTAGATCGTTCATAAGCAAGTCCCACTATCTCCACCCCTCTTTTATACCACGCGGCATAAGCCTTGCTCAGGAACTGCGTCTCGTCCATACAGTTCGGGCACCAGCTACCCATTATCTGTATCAACACTATCTTCCCGCGAAAACGTGCATCTGAAAAAGAAACGGTACGGCCATCAATATCCCTGAAACTAAATTGCAACACCCCCGCATCCTGCTTCCATTTGGTAAGCGTGAATTCATCCGGCAGACTGGCCTTTTCATCCTTTATAGCCGTCCAGGTCTCATACCCGGCGGCCCCTGAAAAAAATTGCCCGCCGCTCAGCCTTCCCCCCGGCTCCAGCCGCGCCGTAAACAGGTAAGCATGCCCGCCGTCAAAACAGGACAACCGCAGCGAATCCCCGTCCATCACACCCTCCAGGTAACGAAAATCCCCCGTGGGATCCAAAAACGTACCCGTCACAACAGCCCCCTTTTGCACAAACTCTCCCACACGAAGATCAGGCGCCTTCCCTTCACCACTCCGAAACTCCGCCTTCCAGCGCCCGGAGATGGCCATAGCATTCCCCGTCCCCGCAACAAATCGCATGGCATCATCATGTACGGCCACAAAAGGCACCACCTGGTAATTATCTACCCCCCGTTTCAGCCATACGCCCTGCAGATCCCCGTTCTCCAATATCCTTGCCCGCAATTGCGCCTCAAAAAAAGGAAGATGGATCCACACACTGTCGCCCTGAATGACAATATCATCCACCAGCAATCGCTCACCTGCATTCCGGATATACAACACCTGCTTATGAGCGCTATCCTTCACGATAAAATTAAAAACGATCTCCTTCCCATCCGGACGCCGCAGGGTCGCCCGCCAGTCGCCATTCTTCAACGGCATGGCTGATCCCTCAAACTGAGTCATCAGCAAGATGCCCCCTATGATTCCCTTTAACAAACCACTTATCATAAAAAATAAAAATTGCAATTTACCCAAAAAACCTGTTAATTTGTACTACATGCATTGACCCCGCATGTAGCCTTCCTGCCGCTGCTCATTTTCCCTTTTAAACAAGCCTGTTTTTCATCATCAACTTTAAAAAAAAGAACATGAAAAACAGTTACAGACCGATCTCCGTTAAACTCTTCGCATTAGTGATCCTGCTGACCGGGTCAGCAACGGGTGTATTAGCACAGGTAACAGCGACGGCCACTGCCACCGCCACCATCGTCACCCCCATCAGCATTACCAAGACCGTCGACATGAATTTTGGTAACGTAGCCGTTCAGGCATCCACTGGCGGTACCGTTGTCCTCGTCCCTGCCGGTACGCGCACCGCCACCGGTGGAGTCACACTTCCCGCCGTTGCAGGAACCGTGACAGCCGCAGCCTTCACCGTCAGCGGTCAGGGTAACTACACCTACTCCATCACATTGCCCTCCACGGACCTCACCATTACCAGCGGATCTAATACTATGGCAGTCAACGTATTTACAAGCAGCCCTTCCCCAATAGGAACACTCAGCGCAGGCGGGACCCAAACACTCACCGTGGGAGCCACCCTGAATGTAGCAGCTGCTCAACCCGCAGGTACATATATATCAGGCACCCCATTCAATGTAACAGTAAATTACAATTAAGTAGCCCTATCGTTTAGACCCATCCCAATATTTTCCTTATGAGCGGATCAGGAGCAAAGTATCTTTTCCTGGCAGGTCTTCTGTTGGCCTGCATCATTCCGTCCTGTTTATATGCACAGGGCAATTTGCTGCTGACACCACAAAGAGTGGTCTTCGAAGGGAATAAAAGGATTGAGGAACTTAACCTGGCCAATATCGGAAAAGATACGGCCCGCTACCTTATCTCCCTCTTTAATCTCCGGATGAAAGAGGATGGCAACTTTGAAGAAATAATTGAGCCGGATACCGGACAACGATTTGCCGACAAATGGGTCCGGTTCTTTCCTCATAGTGTGATCCTGGGACCCGGAGAATCACAGACAGTGAAAATACAGCTCATAAAACCATCGGGCATGGAGCCGGGCGAATATCGTTCCCATATTTATTTCAGGGCCATCCCGGAACAGCCGCCGCTGGGTGAAAAGGAAAAAAAACAGGATACGGCCATCTCCGTCCGGCTCATCCCTATTTTCGGCATCTCTGTACCCCTTATCATCAGAGTGGGCGTCTCCAACACGCAAACATCCCTTTCCGATCTGTCGCTGGATAATGGTAAAGATGCGCCCCCCATCTTAAATGTAGTATTTCACCGGACGGGTAACACTTCCGTATACGGAGATCTCTCCGTCTATTTTACACCCGTTCAGGGCAAGACCATCCTGGTGGGAACCATCAGGGGCATTGCCGTTTATACGCCCAATACCTTGCGCCGGTTCCGGATGCAGCTGGAAAACATCGGGAACATCAATTATCATTCGGGCAAGCTGCATGTAGTCTATGCCATTCCTCCTTCTGACCATAAATCAACCACCATCGCCGAAGCAGAGCTGGTATTGCATTAGCCGTTCATCAGCTGATCACACATCAGCAAAAATTGATAAGGTATGCCACGGAAACTCATCTTTCTGTCGATGATCCTCTTTACAATGACCGCATCACTGCATGCCCAGACCGTCATCGTCACAGATGATGCCACCTATACCACCGGACAGGCTACTGCCGTCCTGGATGTTAAATCCGTTTCCAAAGGTTTCCTCGCACCCCGTATGACACAGGCCCAGCGGACCGCTATTGCAAGCCCGGCAACAGGACTGCTCGTCTACCAGACAGATGGCTTATCAGGCTTTTATTATTACAATGGTACAGCCTGGACCCTCCTGGCATCCGGCACAGGCTCTCAATGGACAACTACAGGCAGCAACATCTTTTACAATACAGGCAATGTCGGCATCGGTACCTCGTCACCCGCCACCGCCCTCCATGTCGTCGGCACCAATCCCTTAACCCTCACCGGCGTGCAGACCGGCGCCACCACCGACAGCATCCTGACCATCACCTCCGGAACTGTAAGAAAGCTTCCCTTTTCAACCCTCACCAGCGCCGCCTCCTGGTCACTCACCGGTAACGCAGGCACCAGCTACGCCACCAACTTCCTCGGCACCACCGACAATACCAGCCTGCGTTTCCGCACCAACAACACCCAACAGATGATCATCGACAGCGTGGGTAATGTCGGCATCGGCACCAACAGCGCTACTTCCAACTTCACCCTTTACCAGAATGCCAGCAGCGCCACGACCTCAAAAGGGATCCGGCTTACAGGCAGCTCCATAGGAGGTCCCAATTCAGGCACCGGCTTTGCCATAGCATTGGGCTTCAATATAATTAATAACAAACAGCTATGGCTGGGCGATGCAGACTATCTCGGTAACGTGGCGGGAACCTTTTTCAGGATCTCATCCAGCAATGGCTACGCCATTTTCGATGCTATTTCCGGTGACAACAGCGTGAGAAGACCTACAACCATTGGATATGGCGCTGACCCCAATTCCGCAGTGATCCTGGGCAGCGATAACAGTTCCACCGTTCCCGGCTCTTATATATGGGGGAACGGTAATATGGCCATCGGTAACGGCTATCGCAGCAATGCCGCTCCTACCAATGGCCTTCTTGTACAAGGCAACGTCGGCATCGGCACTACCAGCCCCGCCACCGCCCTCCATGTCGTCGGCACCAATCCCCTGACCCTCGCCGGCGTGCAGACCGGCGCCACCACCGACAGCATCCTGACCATCACCTCCGGGACAGTGAGAAAACTTCCCTTTTCAACCCTCACCAGCGGCGCCTCCTGGTCACTCACCGGTAACACAGGAACTAACTACGCCACCAACTTCCTCGGCACCACCGACAATACCAGCCTCCGCTTCCGCACCAACAATGCTCCCCGGATGATCATCGACAGCCTGGGCAATGTCGGCATCGGCTCCGCTCCCAGCTGGACCACCGGTACCTTCCAGGAAAAACTCCTCATAGACGCCGGCACTACCAATTCCTTTAATGCCATCGTGGCCAGAGGTACGCTCAACAACTACTTCCAGTTAAATATTCAGAACCTCTCCAATGGCGTCAATGCCTCATCCGATGTGGTCGCCACCGCGGACAATGGCACAGAAACCGTCAACTACGTGGACCTCGGCATCAACAGCAGCGCCAATACCCAGAACATCTTTGGAGCCCCCGATGACGCCTATCTCTATACCACAGGGAATAATTTCCTCATCGGTACAGGCACCGCCTCCAAAGCCCTGGTGTTTATGACAGGGGGTACCACCCAGTCCACCAATGAAAGAATGCGCATCGACGGCACAGGAAAGGTCGGCATCGGCACTACGTCACCCGCCACCGCCCTCCATGTCGTCGGCACCAATCCACTCACCCTCACCGGTGTGCAAAACGGACTATTCACGGACAGCTTGCTGACGATAAGTTCCGGAACAGTGAGAAAGCTCCCTATAGCTGCAACAGTAAACAATTCGTCCTGGTCGCTTACCGGAAATGCCGGCACCAACTATGCCACCAACTTCCTGGGCACCACCGACAACACCAGCGTGCGCTTCCGCACCACCAATACCCAGAGCATGATCATCGACAGCCTGGGCAATGTCGGCGTCGGCTCCGCTCCCAGCTGGACCACCGGCACCTTCCAGGAAAAATTCCTTGTAGACGCCGGCACTACGAATTCCTTTAACGCCATCGTGGCCAGAGGCACGCTCAACAACTACTTCCAGTTAAATATCCAAAACCTCTCCAATGGCGTCAATGCATCGTCCGATGTAGTGGCCACCGCGGACAATGGCACAGAAAGCGTCAACTACGTGGACCTCGGCATCAACAGCAGCGCCAACACCCAGAATATTTTCGGAGCCGCTAATGACGCCTACCTCTATACCACAGGCAATAACCTCCTCATCGGCACAGGCACCACCGCCAAAGCATTGGTGTTCCTGACCGGCGGTACCACCCAGTCCACCAATGAGAGAATGCGCATCGACGGCTCCGGCAACGTAATGGTCGGTAAGACAGCCGCTGCCTATAAAGTGGATGTAAAAGGCAGAGGTAATTTCGATAGCACCCTCAACGCACCCAATTATACCTCCACCTTTCAAACACTCACTTTCGGCACCACCATCACCTGGGACCAGACCAAAGGCGCCACGGCAGCCATCACCCTCACCGGGAACGCTACCTTGTCTATCACCAATGCAGTGGCCGGCATGTACGGCCTGGTCCGCGTCACACAGGACGCCACCGGGTCAAGGACCCTGGCCCTTCCCAGCGGTTCCAAAGTGATCAATGGCGGAGGAGGGGTCGCAACACTGACCACCACAGCCGGCGCAATAGATGTCCTCAGCTATTTCTATGACGGCACCAATTATTACTGGACAATAGGCTATAATTATAACTAAGGATAACATGTGTAAACTGTCCTGCCTGATACCTGCCCTCTGCTATTGCCTCTCCGGAATAGCACAGAACGAACAAAAAATGTTCTGGGCCCTTAATGGCTCAGCAACAGGCTTCGTATGGGACAACACTACCGGTAACAACCGCATTGACAACGGCAACGGAACATGGAATACCACCGCCTCCAATAAAACCTGGACCTTCAACAAAGGCATCTCTAATGTAGCGTGGCGACCCGGCGCCGCCGCCATCTTCGGGGGCAACCCCGGCACAGGAGCCGCCGGCACCGTCACCCTCTCAGCCTCACAGATAGTTAGCTCATTAACTTTCAATCCCGCAGCCAGCGGCACCTTCACCCTGGCAGAAGGTGCAGGGAGCAACATCTCTATCACTAACCTCTCCGGCAACATCATAGCCAATGCCAGCGCCACCATCAACGCAAGTCTCGTGGGCACATCCGGACTGACCCTGACAGGAACAGGGACCATCACCCTCGATTCAGCCACCACCTACACCGGAACAACCACGATAAACTCCGGCACCCTGCTCCTCTCCAATGGAATAGCTAATAGCAATACTCCTACACTAAGCACGCCCATCGTTATTGCGTCCGCAGGCACCTTATCCGTAAACATAGCCAGCGCCAATATCAATCTTTCAGGCAACATCTCAGGCGCGGGAACCCTGACCTTTACCAACACCACCGGTCAGCTGCAGACATTACGCCTCTATGGCAGCAACAGCGGATTCACAGGCAACGTTACCCAACCCGCCAACGCCCGCGGACTCATGTGGTCGGACAACCTGGGCGCCGGTAATGCAGCCAACACCGGTAGTGCAGCCGCTACCTGGAACCTCAACGGCGCTTTCGGATTCATCGAAACGGCCGGTGCCGCAACACCCATCGTTCAATTAGGAAGCCTCTCCGGCACGAATACGGCTACCCTCCTCGGCACCTTTGGCACCGGCACAGGCATCAAGACCTTCCAGGTAGGCGCGCTGAACACCAGTACCAGCTTTGCCGGCGCCATCCAGGATGACCCACAGGGTGGGACTGCCGTCGCCTCCCTTACAAAAGTAGGTTCGGGAACCCTGACCATGACCGGTACCAATACTTATTCCGGCGTAACGAATGTGAATGCAGGCACGCTGGTCTTTAGCAATACCCCGTCTTCCAGCACCTGGAACATTGTCGTCAATGCCACCGCCACTCCGACATTGACCAATTCCGGCACCATGACCGTACCCGGCGCCTTGATCACCGGCATCCTCCGCACAGTCAACATCGTGCTCACGGGAACCAGTACAGGCTTCACCTGGACCGCTGTCAATTATACCAGTACTAACGTACTAGGCCCTACCCTACAGGTGAACGGCGTAGGGGTGACCAGCGGCATCGCTAATGGTTCAGGCACGACGGTCACCGCCAACGGTACCACCATAACCGTCAAACGATAACCCATGCAGCAACGGATCCTCCTCATATTATCCATCGCCTTCCTCACCCCACCGGGGTCTATCGCCCAGGGCCTGATCATCCCTTCCGGCGCCTACCTCATCGCCAACACCGGCAACATCGCCCTGCAAAGTAACTGGGTGAATAACGGAAGCTTCACTCACAATGGCGGAACAGTTCTCTTCACCGGCACAACACAAACCCTTGGCGGCAGCAGCACCACAACTTTTAATAATATCACCATCGGAACCAGCAGCGCCACCACCATCACCTCTTCCGGCCAACAGCTAAAAGGGATCCTGCAAAGCAATAATACCCTCAATGCAAATGGCAATCTGACCCTGCTGTCCACAGCCACACAGACCGCTGCCATCGATGGCAGCGGAACAGGAGAGGTCCTGGGTAATCTGACCATGCAACGCTATCTGGCTTCCGGATTCGGTTATAAATATTTCAGCGCTCCCTTCCAGTCCGACACCGTCGGTGATTTTGCCGACGCCATTAATCTGGCCACCTCCTTTCCTGATGTCTACAAGTATGACGAAAGCCAGCCCACCGCCGGATGGGTCACTTACACCACCTCCTCCAATACCCTTACGCCACTGGCCGGTTATGCAGTCAACTTCGGCACTTCATCAGCGCCGCTTACGGTCAATCTTACCGGCGTCGTTAACAACCACACCATTTCCGCCACATTGTTTAATCATAACCAGACCTATACACTCGGCTTTAATCTTGCCGGCAATCCCTATCCCTCACCCATCGATTGGAACTCGGCCACGGGATGGACAAAGACCAACATCGACAACGCCATCTATTTTTTCAGCAACGGCACCACCAGCCAGTACACCGGTACTTATAGCAGCTATATCAACGGCGTATCCAGCAATGGCATAGCCAGTAATATCGTCGCCGCCATGCAGGGCTTCTTTATCCATGTTTCCAATGGCAGCTTCCCCGTGACAGGACTGCTATCCGTCAATAACAACGCCCGGAATACACAGCCATCGGTCACCTTCTTCGGGGTGAATGGTTCAAACGACCCACCTCCCCTGCTGCGCCTCCACGCAGGATTCTCCGATGACACCACCCTTGCCGATCCTGTCGTCATCTATTTGAAACCGAATGCCCCTACCACCTTCGATAAGACACTGGATGCGCTCAAGCTGATGAATACGCGCGCAGACGTACCCAGCCTTTATACCATTTCAACGGACAATACAAAACTCTCCATCCAGGCGCTCCCTTATCCGGGCGGCAATTTACAAGTAGTACCACTCGGCCTTGTCACGGCACAGGACGGATGGATCACTTTTATTGCGGGAGAGCTCCGGCAGGCGCCAGCCTTTGCGCATATCTATCTTTCCGATACCCAATCCGGCATTGACCAGGACCTGAGCCTGAACCCATCCTATAGCGTACACCTCACAAAAGGCGCCTACGAGAACCGGTTCTTCCTGAATTTCAGCCCCGCTGTATTATCAGGGACTACCACCACGCCCGGCGGAACATTCGATGCCTATAACGGAGGAGACGCATTAATGATAAGATCTGATCTCCCCGCAGGGGAAAAAGCCCGGCTGCTCGTTTGCAGCGCAGCAGGCCAGGTCCTCTACAGGGGAGAGCTCAATGACAACGCCTGGCATACCATCCCACTAACGGCCGCAGGAGTCTATATCATAAGCTTTAATGACGGTCACGAAACAACCACTAAAAAAATATTTGTCGGAGGACACCCATGAGACCTTTCCTTGTCATATCATTCCTGGTGTTGAGCAGGTCTGCCACGCTCGCCCAACAGCCCCCACCCCGCCCCATTAACGTCTATGTTAATCCGGCGCAGGGACTTGTTTTCGGGGCTTTCTACCAGGGCGTCACCGGCGGCACCGTTATCATGACACCCGATGGCTCCCGCTCTTCTACAGGCGACATCGTGCTGGCTAATCTTGGCTTTCCATTCTCCCCTGCCATCTATGAGATAGATGCAAACCAGGGTACCCTTATCACCATCCTGAACGGCCCCGACGTCACCCTGACGGGCAGCAATGGCGGCACCATACGCTTGCATATCGGCACCGCCAGACCGACCTCACCCTTTATTACAACCGCAGTTCCTCCCGCCATGACCCAGGTCACCATCGGCGGCACCCTTACAATAGGCCCTCCCCTGTCTAATCCATCCGGTAGCTATAATGGAACTTTCTCTGTGACTTTTATCCAACAATGACCCCTTATCTAACCATAACCCGATATCGCCCCCTTCTTACCGGTATAGCCGCCTCTCTTTTATTATTCTTCCTATACCCGCAACAATGCCGGGCAGGGGACGGAGATGGCGACGGTGATCCTGTCCCTCCCTTTGATGAACTTTATATTTCCATGACCGTACAGGGAGTCGGCAGCATTGAGATCCCCGCCTCCATCAGCAATACCACCGTTTACCTCTCCGTCACTGACGTCTTCGATTACCTGAAGATAAAAAATACAGCTTCCCCAAAGCTGGATTCCATCTCTGGCTTCTTTATTAATCAACAGTCCCCCTATCTCATAGATAAAAAGAATAACCGTATACAATACAAAGGGAAAACATATGCGTTGAAAGGAGATGCCATGATCCGCACCGAGACCAACCTCTATCTACGCGCCGACTATTTCGGGCAGATCTTCGGCCTCTCCTGCCAGTTCAGCTTCCGAAGCCTGTCCGTGGTCATCAGCACCCAGATAGAATTACCCATCATCCGCGAAATGCGACAGGAAATGATGCGTAATAACCTCCGCCATCTCAAGGGAGAAATGACAGCAGACACCACCATTCACCGCCGTTTTCCCTTATATCGCTGGGGCATGGCCGACTGGGCCGTGGTCAATACACAAAATGCACCGGGTCCCGGAGATACACGTCTTTATGGAGCCCTGGGCGGTGTGCTGGCCGGAGGAGAGACCACGGTGGCTATCAATTACGATAATACCATCCCCTTCAGGGAACGGGAACAGTTCTATCAATGGCGAATGGTCGACAATGATAACCCTGCCCTGCGGCAATGGGCAGCCGGTAAGCTCTTTACTGAGGCTACCTCCACCCTCTACTATCCTGTCGTCGGCCTCCAGTTCACCAATGCCCCCACCAGCTACAGACGGGCCTTTGGCACCTATACTTATAGTAATTACACACAACCCGAATGGACAGTAGAGCTTTATGTGAACAATGAGCTGGTGGATTATACAAAGGCCGATGCATCCGGCTTCTTCACTTTCAAAGTACCCCTGGTCTATGGGAACTCAGCCATAAAATTCCGCTATTATGGGCCATGGGGGGAAGAACGCTCCAGCGGCCAGACCATACAGATCCCCTATACTTTTCTGCCGGCACATGAATTTGAATACACTACCACGGCAGGAATGGAAGAAGACAGCCTTCACAGCAAGTTCGCCCGGGCAAATGCCAATTATGGACTCAACGGCCGCCTCACCATCGGAGGAGGTGTCGAATATCTTTCTTCCGTCAGCACCAGTCCCGTCATGCCCTTCGTAAATGCGTCCTACCGGTTGAGCTCCCACCTGCTGGTGGCCGGAGAATATACCCATGACGTAAGATCGAAATTCATAGCCAACTATCAGTCTTTTTCTGATCTGCAGGTGGAGCTGGATTATATACGCTACAAAGAAGGACAAAAGGCTATTAACAACACCTACCTCGAAGAACGCAAGGCCATCATTTCCCTCCCTATCAGAAAACGGCACTTTTCCGCTTTCTCACGGTTCACCTTTTACCAGATCGTGCTACCCGGCGCCAAATACACCACCCTCGAAGAGCTCATCTCCGGCAGCATCTTCGGAGTAAGCACAAATTTCACTACTTATGGACTGATCACCGAGCCGGTCTCACCTTATGTATATAGTGATCTTGCCCTGTCATTCCGCCTTCCCGGAAAATTGATCTTTAACCCGGAAACACAATTCGAATACGGCCGGAACAGGTTTTTTGACATCAGGAGTGAACTGGGAAAATATATTTCATCACGCGGTTACCTCGACGTATTTTATGAAAAGAACTATAAGATCCAATACCAAAGCATCGGCATCGGATTACGATATGATCTTCCCTTCGCGCAGACAGGAAGCTCTTTCCGGAGAAGCAGCGGTATCAATACCGGCGTTATATCCGCCAGCGGAAGCCTCGCTTATGACGATCTGTCAAAACACGCAGAATTTAGTAACCGAAGCAGCGTAGGCAGGGGGGGCATCGTCATCTCACCCTATCTGGATCTCAACAATAACGGGAAATGGGACATGGGCGAGCCCAGGGTCCACGGACTAAAGATACAGATCAACAATGGCCGTACAGAGTACAGCAAGGACGGGACCAGCATCCGCATATCCGAACTTGAATCCTATACAAGCTATATTGTCAGACTCCTCCCCAATTTTGAGAACATCAGCTGGCACATCAAAAATATGACCCTGAACATAGAAGTAGACCCGGATCAATTCAAGGACATCGAGATCCCCGTTACGGTAATGGGCGAAGTTTCAGGAACAGTCAGCCTGAAAGAAGATGATCAGCAAAAGCCAAAAGGAGGCATCATTATAGAGTTTTTCCGCGAAGATCATACCCTGGCAGCACACGCAGTGACAGAGGCAGACGGGTCATTCGACTACACGGGCCTGCCACCAGGGTCCTACAACGCACGCATCCCCGCCTACCAGCTGGATAAATTACACCTGAAGGCACAGCCGGCATATATTCCTTTCACTATCACCGCCAGTAAAGAAGGAGACATGATCACGGATCTGAAATTCACCCTCCAGCATCTTTAGCGCAGGATCAGGCTCTATTCACCATCCACAGGCTCTATTCACTATCCAGGTTCACCAGCATATCCTTCGTCATCCGGGCAAGATCATACTCCGGCTTCCATCCCCAGTCCGCCCGCGCCACAGAATCATCGATGCTCTGAGGCCAGCTGTTGGCGATTTGCTGCCGGTAATCCGGCTTATAGCTGATGGAAAACTCCGGCATGTGCTTTTGTATCTCAGCCGAGATCTCACGGGGGGAGAAGCTGAGCGCGGCTACATTATAGGAAGTGCGGACCGTAAGCTTATTGGAAGGCGCCTCCATTAATTCAATGGTGGCGCGGATAGCGTCCGGCATATACATCATAGGCAGATAAGTGTCCTCCCGGAGAAAACATTCATACTTCCGGTTTTCCAACGCCTCATGAAATATCTCCACAGCATAATCCGTCGTGCCGCCACCCGGCGCAGACTTATAGCTGATCAACCCCGGATACCGGATGCTGCGGACATCCACACCATATCTTTCAAAGAAATAATTACACCAGAACTCACCCGCATACTTGCTGATCCCATATACCGTGCTGGGCTCGATGATCGTACGCTGGGGACAGTCCTGCCTCGGAGAAGTAGGCCCGAATACCGCAATGCTGCTGGGCCAGTACACCTTATGGATCTTTTCCTCCCGCGCAATATCCAACACATTCAACAAACCCTGCATATTCAGATGCCAGGCCAGGTTCGGATTCTTCTCACCCGTCGCCGAAAGGATGGCAGCCAACAGATAGATCTGGGTGATATTCTGCCGGATCACCTGCACATGCAGCATCTCTTTGTTCATGACATCCAGGGAAACATAAGGACCACTCCCCCTCAACAACTCATTCTCTTCCCGGAGATCAGACGCTACTACATTGCTGTTCCCATAGATCTTACGTAAGGCTAAAGTCAATTCGACCCCTATCTGGCCGCTGGCTCCGATGACCAGCACTTTTTCTTTCGTCATTGCGGTGATTTAGGGCGCAAATATAGTCGGTTGCACCTGTCCCGCCAAGCGGTGAAATTAACACAGCGATCAGCCCCCTTCATCCGGATAACCCCCGGTTTTATCCAGCCCTCTTCGCACATACCCAACTCTTCTTAGTATCCGTCCTTCCACTGGAAGGCCGTCTTCCTCACCACCAACCCCGACACCAACCCCTCCCCTCCTCCACTCATCTTTCCCCATTTTCCCGTAGGTTTGCACCATGGAATTTCTACACGAATTATTCAAACACCAGTCCTACGACAAAAAGAACTTCTTCCTCATAGCCGGCCCCTGCGTCGTAGAAAGCGAAGAGCTGATCATGGAAGTCGCCGACAAGGTCTCCACCATTTGCCGTAACCTCGGCATCCCCTATGTTTTCAAAGCCTCTTATCGCAAGGCTAATCGCACCAGCGCCGGCTCCTTCACCGGCATAGGCGATGAAAATGGACTGGCCCTCGTAAAAAAGGCCGGAGAAACCTATAAAGTTCCTACCACCTCCGATATCCACGCCCACGACGAAGCAGCCCCGGCCGCAAAATACGTCGACATCCTGCAGATCCCCGCATTCCTTTGCAGACAAACGGACCTGCTGATCGCCGCCGCCGAGACGGGAAAAGTAGTAAATGTAAAAAAAGGACAATTCCTCAGCGGCCCCTCCATGAAATTCGCCGTGGAAAAAATACGAAAAGCAGGTAATGAAAAGATCCTGCTTACAGAAAGAGGCACCACATTCGGTTACCAGGACCTCGTAGTGGATTATCGCAATATACCCTGGATGCAGGAACAGGGCGCTCCCGTAGTGATGGACTGCACACATTCACTGCAGCAGCCCAACCAAACCAGCGGCATCACCGGCGGCAATCCACAACTCATTTCCACCATTGCAAAGGCTGCAATTGCCACCGGAGCCAATGGACTATTCATAGAGACACATCCCAATCCTGCCGTCGCCAAAAGCGACGGAGCCAATATGCTAAGATTGGATCTTCTTAAGGGCTTGCTGGAACAACTGGTAAAGATCCGCAGCGTTGTATCGGAATTATAAAGGAGAATTTCGAAAGGGTACTGAGTTAAGAGGTTTTCCTGGAAAATGAGGAATTAAAAACGGGACAATAAAAACAAAGAGGCTTGCAACAGGCCATGCATTCAGCACAAATCCTATGCAAAGCTACTTCGACAGCAGTACATTTACTAACCGAAAAAGGGTAAAGAATAGCTGTAAAAAGTTAAATTACCAGGCGGCAAGCAGCTTACTGGGCAAAAGCCCAAACTCCTTTTTGAAGGCTATCGTAAAGTTACTCAGATTAGAATATCCCAGTTCCATCGCCACTTCCTTCACAGAATGCCCACCGGTAAGCAATTTATCCTTAGCCGTCTGCATACGTATTTTCTGAAAATATTCATACACCGGCTGCCCATATATCAACTTAAAATCTTTCTTCAGCTTCGATTCACTGATGGACACCATCTTCGCCAATTGACTGATCGTAGGAGCAGGCTCGAATATATCACGGGTAAGAACGGACTCCACCTGCATCATCCGGTCAATATCCGTTTTTGACAACGGAACATCAAAATGAGAGTTCTTCTTCCGCTCGTAGATCCTTAAGAAAAAACGTTCTATCAATAACATGATCCTGTTCTGAATGATCGCCAGCCGCATAGGATTATCATCCTCCACTTCCACTATCTCTCCCATCAGCCGCCGGTATTCACTGTCCAGTGGCTCCGTATGTACATTCTCCACCTGCAACGACAAATACGTTGACAACACATCATCGATATTGCTCACCCCCAGGTAGCCAGCCAGCCAGTGCGCATCAAATAAGACATCTATCCCTTTATAAATTGTTCCCTTATCACCAATATAGGCCCAGTCGGATAACGTATTGGTCAGATAGGCAATGGATCTTGTCGTATTGGACTCCTTCAGCTTCTCCTTCCCTATCCTGATCTCCAATGTATCGGGAATGGTCAGTTCATGAAAACGCAGCGTATAGAACTCCTTCCGGATCTTCTTACGACAGATGAACCAGTCCTGGTTCATTTTACAATTGATGATATTCACATGGACACCATTCGGTAGCCGCACAAAGGTCAGGCTGCCGGTAGCGATTGGCTCAGGGAACACCAGCCTGTTGTCCACCACCGGGACATTCAGGCGTTGAGCCAGATCGTTCATTAACTGCTCATAGTCTGTATAGGTAAAATCAAACTGGAACAAGCAGATAAATTTACAGTAAGATACGAAAAAACAGGACGCCAGGTTGCCTTTTACAGATATTTCGGAACCTTTTACAGATATTTTATAGGATTCCGGCGGGCAGAAAAGATATACCGCTTGATGTTCATCCAGAAAGCCAGGATAAAATAAATAATGAGCGGGCTGCCCATGGTCAGAAAGGAAATATAGATGAACCAGGTCCGGATCCGGGCAGTGGCAATCCCCATCCGTTCTCCAATGGCCGTGCATACCCCAAACACCTGCCATTCGATAAAAAATTTCAGTCTGTTCATACAGCTAATTTAAAAAATTTCGACAAAACTCTCCTTATTATTGTCCAACTCATTTATTGTGTTGGCATAATAATTCATTTTTAGGTAAATTCGCATCCTCAAATGGTGCTAATACTCCATGGGCCACTGGTCTGAATCAATGTCTTACATCTAACATCTAAATAAATTACCATGGTTTTCGATCTGGATCTAATTAAAAAGTTATACGGAGCAATGCCCGGAAAGGTAGATGCCGCCCGTAAACTGGTAGGTAAACCGCTGACCTTAGCTGAAAAAATATTGTACGCCCACTTATTCGAAACGCCCACCCGCGCCTACGAGAGAGGTAAGGACTACGTTGACTTTGCGCCTGATCGCGTGGCCATGCAGGACGCCACCGCCCAGATGGCCCTCTTACAATTCATGACCTGCGGACGCGATAAAGTAGCCGTCCCCTCCACCGTCCATTGTGACCACCTCATCCAGGCCAAAACAGGCGCAACCGCTGACTTGGCTACGGCAAAGGACGTTAACAAAGAAGTATATGACTTTCTGGCCTCTATTTCCAATAAATATGGCATCGGATTCTGGAAACCCGGCGCAGGCATCATCCACCAGGTAGTCCTGGAAAACTACGCCTTCCCCGGCGGGATGATGATCGGCACCGACTCCCACACCCCCAACGCAGGAGGCCTCGGTATGGTGGCCATCGGCGTAGGCGGCGCCGACGCCGTAGACGTAATGGCAGGCCTCGCCTGGGAACTGAAAATGCCAAAGCTCATCGGCGTCCATCTCACCGGTAAGCTCAGCGGCTGGTCCTCCGCAAAGGACGTCATCCTGAAAGTCGCCGGCATCCTCACCGTAAAAGGCGGCACCGGCGCCATCGTCGAATACTTCGGAGAAGGTGCTGACAACCTCAGCGCCACCGGTAAAGGCACCATCTGTAACATGGGCGCCGAGATCGGGGCCACCTGCTCCGTTTTCGCCTATGACAAAAAAATGGCGGATTACCTGAAAGCCACCGGCCGCGAAGAAGTAGCTGCCCTGGCAGATGGTATCAGGGATTATCTGCGCCCCGACAAAGAAGTCTACGCCGATCCTAAAAAATATTATGACCAGGTCATCGAGATCAATCTGGATGAGCTGGAACCCTATGTCAATGGCCCCTTCACGCCTGATCTGGCATGGCCCATCAGCAAATTCGCAGAGGCCGTCAAGGCTAATAACTGGCCGGAACGCCTGGAAGTAGCCCTCATAGGCTCCTGCACCAATTCCTCCTACGAGGACATCAGCCGCTCCGCCTCCCTGGCCCAACAGGCCATCGATAAAGAGCTGAAAACCAAGGCAGAATTTACCATCACCCCCGGTTCAGAACAGGTTCGCTACACCATTGAAAAAGATGGTTTCTTAAAGACCTTCGACCAGATCGGCGGTGTGGTCCTCGCCAACGCCTGCGGTCCCTGCATCGGTCAATGGGCACGTCACATCGACGATCCTAACCGGAAGAACTCCATCATCACCTCCTTTAACCGCAACTTTGCAAAACGTAATGACGGCCTGGCCAGCACCCATGCTTTCGTAGCCAGCCCTGAGCTCGTCACTGCCTTTGCCATCGCCGGTACCCTCACCTTTAACCCCCTGACAGACAAGTTAAAGAATGAGAAAGGTGAAATGGTTATGCTCGATGAGCCCACCGGCGTAGAGCTCCCTCCCAAAGGCTTCTCCGTAGAAGATGCCGGCTACCAGGCCCCCGCAAAAGACGGAAAAGGCTTACAGGTCGTCGTAAAAGCCGACTCCCAACGCCTGCAGCTGCTGGCGCCCTTCACCCCATGGGAAGGCTCAGACCTGAAAGGGCTGAAGCTCCTTATCAAGGCAAAAGGAAAATGTACCACCGATCATATCTCCATGGCAGGCCCCTGGTTAAAATTCCGCGGTCACCTGGATAACATCTCCAATAATATGCTCATCGGCGCTGTCAACTTCTTTAATGAAAAGACAGACTCCGTAAAAAATGAGCTGTCCGGAGAATATGGCCCCGTCCCCGCCACCGCCCGCGCCTATAAGGCCGCTGGCATCGGCTCCGTAGTAGTGGGAGATGAAAACTATGGAGAAGGCTCTTCCCGTGAACACGCAGCCATGGAACCCCGTCACCTCGGCGTCCGCGCCATCATCGTAAGGAGCTTCGCCCGCATACACGAGACTAACCTGAAAAAACAAGGTATGCTGGCCCTCACCTTCGCTAACAAGGAAGACTACGATAAAGTACAGGAAGACGACGCCGTCGACATCACCGGCCTCACCACCTTCGCCCCCGGTAAGCCCCTCACCATGGTGCTGAACCATAAGGACGGCAGCAAGGACCAGGTCACCCTCAACCACACCTACAATGAACAGCAGATCGCATGGTTCAAGGCTGGTGGCGCGTTGAATGTCATCCGCGCAGAGTTCGCCAAATAATAAAGGCACACCCACTAATATAACGCCTAACATAAGGGGCCGGCTATCCAGCCGGCCCCTTAAAATTTTCCATAGGGATAATTTATTTTTCACACGCCTCAGAACACAGCCCTCCTATTATCATCCCCCCTATCAGGGATGCTTAAAATAACTATAAGGAATATTCTTAAACACGCCATTGGTCACGTTCACCGAATCCACATGGAATCCCAAAGAGTCCACCACCAACAGCCTCGCAGTAAAGCTGAAGGTCCCGGAGATGTTTTTATTTACCCCATCACTGGCCGTCACAACAGCCTGCCCGCTGGTAGAAGCCCCCTCCTGCTGCCAGACAAGACTCCTGCCAACAAGCACACTGTTTTTGGCATACTCAAATACAGCCGCATCCCCCCATCCACCAACAGGATACGATGCCACCGACATCGTACTGTCATTGGCCCCGCGGGTTGTATCACGCAGACTGATAGAGATCACTTCCTGTGAAGCCATCGCAGTGATCGTCATAATTCTTGGTTGGTCAGCAGCAGCACAGGCCAAAAATGCGGATACAGAATCCGTTTGCCAGTTTACACCGGCTACCATGGCAGAAAAGACAGCTGTAGAATCAGCCACAGCATGACTGCCATTAAGATCTTCCTTACGACACGACAGCAGAGCAGAGCTCGCCCACAGCAGCAAAAGCCCTGCCAGCAAGAGTTTTGTAGTTTGCATATCCTATCATACGTGACTTTATCCGGCAGAGTTGCTTCCCTTCCAAATACCATCCCTCATACCCAACTCTTCTTAACATCCAGATCGCCACCGGCGATCTGTCTCCCCAGGTCCGGTCTTAACAATTATTCTTGGAAGACCATTACAACTGGCTTAAATTGGACACCTGTTACCGTACACCTTATTTCCCCGAATACAGGGGACCCGTCTTAATAAAAAATATATGTATAAACCCCCTTTCAACATCCCTGCCCGCTTCACCCATTCGCCCGGCACGCATATGCCCGTACATGCCATCGTCCTCATCCTTACGCTTTTCATCAGCATCAGCACCACCCGCGCCCAGTCCCCCGACAGCCAGCCCCAGGGCCCCGCCGTCATCGGTTACTACGCAGGAAAGAACACGCTGCTGGATAGCTTCGCTACGGAAAAGCTCACCCACATCATATTCAGCTTCTGTCATTTAAAAGGAGATCGCCTCTCCGTCAGCAATGCCAATGACAGCGCTACCATCCAGCATATGGTCGCCCTCAAAGCCAAAGATCCCCGGCTAAAAGTCATCCTCTCCCTCGGCGGATGGGGCGGATGCAAGACATGCTCACCCATCTTCGCCACCAAAAAAGGAAGAAAAAACTTTGCCCGCTCCGCAAGAGAAACAATGGATTACTTTCATGCCGATGGGATTGATCTGGATTGGGAATATCCCGCGCTTTCTAACGTTCCCGGATACCCGTATGCGCCCGATGACAAAGCTCATTTTACCGATCTTATTAAAAGACTTCGCAAAGCGCTCTCTCCCGATAATGAGATCAGCTTTGCCGCCGGAGGATTCACCCACTATCTCACCACCTCCATCGACTGGAAAAAAGTCGTGCCCCGCGTCAACTACATTAACCTCATGACCTATGACCTCGTCAGCGGATACGATACAAGATCAGGCCACCACACCCCGCTCTATTCCACCCCCCAGCAAATAGAATCCACCGATCACGCCGTCCGTTTCCTGGACTCCATCGGCGTCCCCCTAAGCAAAATGGCCATCGGCGTAGCCTTCTATGCACGCATATTCGAAGGCGTAGACAGCATCAACGATGGATTATACCGCCCCTGTAAGTTCCTGCGAGGCGTCTCCTATAAAGACCAGGCCACCGTCCTCTCCAAAGACAGCGGATATGTTTTTCATTGGGACCCGGTGGCACAAGCCCCGTTTATGTATAATGCCCGTCAAAAACTCTTTGTTACCTTTGACGATACCCTGTCCGTCCGGCTGAAAACACAATACGTCCTCGATAAACACCTGGGCGGAGTGATGTTCTGGCAACTACCGGAAGATACCTTCAGCGGCGGACTGCTCGATGTCATCGATAACACAAAAAAGAATGGTAAAGCCCAACGTTAAAAACGCTGCATATTCCATGACCATGCATTCAAAGACCTTCACGACCATTAGCCTGTTCTTCCATTACCTATTTTCACGCATCTCCTCCTCGTACCTGCTTCCTTCACGCGTCCTTCTCCTGGCCCTGGCGCTCTGCACCACCGCCTGCCATACGACAAAAAAACTCAGCACACCCGCCGCCACCGTCGTGCTGGCCGATACCTTACCCACCCTGCCCGTCTCAGACATAGCCATCCCTGTGAAGATCGCAGGTAAACCCATCCTGCAAATAGCAGACACCATCATTCCAAAAGAATTTACCTCCGACGGATGGCCCGCTTACCTGCAGCCATCCTGCGACTTTCGCTATAAATACCGCTTCGTCCGCTCAGGCTTCACCATCAGCTGTGTAAACAACAAAGTATCCCTGCAAATGACAGGCAATTACCAGGTGGCCGGCGGAAAATGCATCTGTACTTTTGGAAAACCCGTATCACCATGGATATCAGGAAATTGCGGATTTGGTTCCGAACCCATGCGTCGCGTGGACATCGGCATCACCTCGCAATGTTCTTTCCTCCCCGATTACCGCGTCCGCACACAAACCCGGCTTTTTCAATTAAGAGCACTGG
>Ga0206922_1079_pt1 | contig 26660 bp, 21 predicted proteins | sample Alteio_BWOrgHeat_63_FD_152976 | JGI IMG/M metagenome (GOLD analysis project Ga0206922, IMG submission 152976) | Enriched cells from forest soil in Barre Woods Harvard Forest LTER site, Petersham, Massachusetts, United States -... | ecosystem: Environmental > Terrestrial > Soil > Temperate forest >... | reverse complement strand
TTTGAACGAGAGATGAATTTGCATCCGCTCATTCGTATATTCGTATTGATTCGTATTTCGTAGTACAAACGGGCCGAGAAACGAAACAGGCTTTACATTTTGTTACTGTGCTTAAGCACTTTTGCTTCCAGGTAAAAAATTATTTCTTCTGCAATGTTTTTTGACTGGTCTCCTACACGTTCTAGTTTCCTTATGATAGATAAGGCATACAGTGCCTGGTCAATATCTTTTGGATATTCTTCCAGGTAGGCCTCTATCAATTCATTCGCGCTTCTGTTTATATCATCCAAAAATTCATCTTTCTTAAATACACCTCTTGCCAATACAGTATCCTCAGTTTCAAAAGCAACCTGTGTATCTTCAAGCATTTTCATTGCTTCGTTATACATCTCAACCACTTTTGTTGCCTTAAACAATTCCGGGCTAAAAGGCTTTTCCGCGCTTAAAACATATTTTGCAACACCTTCGGCTATATCGCCTATCCTTTCCAGGTTTGAATTGATCTTTAATACCGCAAGCAAAAAACGAAGATCAATGGCAACCGGCGTGTATAAAGCAAACAGGTTTTCGCAATCCCTGTCTATTTTTAATTCGGAGCCATTCACCCTTTTTTCTTTCATTTTCACTTCACGCGCAAGGTCCTGGTCAAAATTTAATAATGATGTTCTTGCCTTTACTAATTGGGAATTAACAAGGCTCCACATATTCTTCACTTCGTCTTTAAGAAGCTGTAATTCTATTTCTAACTGTGTCATATCTTGATGTTAAAATAATTTCAAAAAAGTAAAATTAACTGAATCTGCCGGTAATGTAGTTCTGTGTACGTATATCGGTGGGGTTGGTAAACATTTTTTTGGTGTCATCATACTCAACCAGCTCTCCCACATAAAAAAAGGCAGTCCTTTCGCTTACACGTGCAGCCTGCTGCATGTTGTGTGTAACAATTATAAGGGTAAAGTTTTTCTTAAGGTCATGCAATAATTCTTCTATACTGGAAGTGGAGATGGGGTCTAATGCCGATGTTGGCTCATCCAGCAGCAATACTTCCGGCTCCATGGCTATCGCGCGTGCTATACACAGGCGCTGTTGCTGGCCGCCGGAAAGAAAAGTACCTTTTTTATGAAGAGAATCTTTTACCTCTTTCCACAAAGCAGATTTGGTAAGCGATTGCTCTACTATATTGTCTTTATCGCTTTTTGAAAGTTTAAGCCCGTTTAGTTTATAGCCTGCAATTACATTATCATAAATACTCAGGTTTGGAAAGGGATTAGGGCGTTGAAAAACCATCCCTATCTTAAGGCGTGCAAAAATGGGGTGCATTGAATAAATATCTTCATCATTTATCGTCATGCTGCCTTCACTTCTTGCGCCGGGAATTAATTCATGCATACGGTTAATGCATCGCAGGTAAGTGGTTTTGCCGCAACCTGAAGGGCCCATTACAGCAACAACCGTATTTCTGGGAATATCTATATTTACATTCTTTACTGCATGGTTATCGCCAAACCAGGCATTAAAATTTCTGCTTTTTATAATTGTATGTTCCATCTTCTTGTGGTAATCTTTGTTATAATGTTTAATAGTAGTACGCTGAATAATAATATTAAGCTGGCGCCCCAGGCCAGGTTATGCCAGTTGTCATCCGGCGCTGTAGCATAATAATATATTAAGTGTGGAAGGCTCTCCATCGGCCTGGTAATGTTAGTATTGGTGTAGGAATTACCGAAAGCTGTAAAAAGCAAGGGGGCTGTTTCGCCCGCTATCCTTGCTACGGAAAGCATTACACCGGAAAGGATACCACTAAAACCGCAAGGCACTATTATACGCAAAATAACTTTATGGTATGGCAAACCAAGTGCAAGACCTGCTTCTTTTAAGGTATCGGGTAATAATTTTAATGTTTCCTCAGTTGAACGTATCAAAATAGGCAACATCATAACAGCCAATGCAACACTGCCAGACCATGCTGAAAAACCGCCCAGGGGCTTTACAAGCCAGAAATACATAACTATACCAATTACTATACTTGGTACGCCCTGCAAAACATCAACGCATAACCGGCTCCAGTAGGCAAGCCTGCCTCTTTTATTCTCGCTCAGGTAAATACCACACATAATACCTAATGGCACGGCAATAATGGCCGCCACCGCTACAATAATTATGCTGCCTACAAGCGCATTGGCAATACCACCACCTATTTCGCCCACAGGCTTTGGTATAGCAGTAAGAAAAGTCCAGTTAATTTTGGTAATACCTTCTTTAAAAATATAAACGATAATAGCTATTAAAGGCAGTGTTACAACAAAAGCAAGTACCAGGATAAGCCCCTGGAAAACCCTGCTTTTGCCCAACCTGTATTTTATATTTACATTGGGTTTATTCATTTGTAAAGCGCTTTATAATTCGTTTGCCTATCACATTAATTACTACGGTAACAAGAAATAACGCGAGCCCAAGCTCAACCAATGCGCTCCAGTAAAGGCTGTGGTCTGCCTCATTAAATTCGTTGGCTATAACGCTTGCCATGGTATTACCCGGTGCAAAAAGGCTTGTTGGTATTGTACTGGTATTGCCTATCACCATTGTTACTGCCATTGTTTCACCCAGGGCTCTTCCGAGGGATAACAACACCCCTGCAAATAACCCTGATTTTGTATAGGGCAATATCACATTTTTAATCACTTCAAACCGCGTTGCACCGAGGGAATAAGCCCCTTCTTTTAGCGGGGATGGTACCATTTTTATCATCTCCCTGCCCAATGACGCCGCATAAGGGATGATCATAATGGCAAGGACGAGCGAGGCAGTAAATATGCCGATACCATAAGGCAAAACGCCTAATTTTATTTCAAGTTTTTGTACAATAGGTACCAATACCAATATTCCCCAAAAGCCATAAATAACAGATGGTACCGCAGCTATAAGCTCAACAGTATTCTTTAAAAAATTAGATAACCATCCCCGCGGGTTGTATTCACCGAGGTAAATGGCGATGGAAAAGGAAAAAGGAATGGAAATAATTAATGCCAGAAACGATGTTAATAATGTACCTAATAAAAACGGCAAAGCGCCATATACATTATTAATAGGATCCCATGTTTTGCCCCAGAGGTATTTTATACCAAGCGATTTTAAGGATGGGATTGATTGTATGATCAAGGTAAGTAAAATACCGGCTACTACCACTACCATAAGCAGCGCAATGATCACCAAACTACGCTTAAAGGCATTTTCCCAGCGTATTTGCCCATAAGGCCTGCTTATTTTTAGTTCTTTTTTTGCTTCTGCCATAATCCTGAAATATACAATTACCCGCAGCAAGATAATTGTGCTGCGGGTAATTTTTTATAAAATGCTTTTGCCTTTTAGTAACATTATTCAAAAATCTTGCTGCATAATATTACAAAATGGACTTGCCATTATAGGTAGCTGACTTAAGAATTTTTTCTGCAAGCTTTACTGCTGCTTTTGACAAAGGCGCATAATTAAGGGGAGTGCAATACTGCTGGCCATCATGAATGTTCCACCATAACAGCTTCAACAGTGCCTGTGCCCTTGCCAATGAACGGCCATTGTAGTTTTGTTCCTTGTAAATAATAACCCAGGTAAAACCACTAATGGGGTAACCATCAGGAGCATCGGTATCAGTGATGAATATTTTAGAATCATCGGGCAGGGTAACATTACCTGCAGCGGTAACTGATGCAATGGAAGGCATGATCCATTTGCCTTTTTTATTTCTTATCTGTGCATATTCCAGCTTGTTGTTAAGAGCATAGATCAACTCAACATAACCAATGGCACCCGGTGTTTGCTTTACAAGGCCGGAAACGCCTTCGCTGCCTTTACCCCCTAAACCAACAGGCCAGTTTACTGCGCCGCCGCCGCCTACTTTCGTGCTCCATTCAGGGCTTACTTTTGACAGGTAGCTGGTGAATATAGCTGTAGTACCGCTTCCGTCTGAACGGTGTGCAACCAGTATTGGAAATGAAGGAATAGCTACGCCTTTGTTAATAGCTGTTATCCGTGCATCATCCCACTTGGTTATTTTGCCGAGATAAATATCAGCAATAACGTCCGGCGTTAAATTAAGATGTGTATTTACACCGGGCAGGTTGTAGGTCAATACAACTGCGCCTGAAGCCTGTGTGATGTGTAAAACCGGAACACCTATTTTAGCGGTTTGTTCGGCATTTAAAGGGCCGTCTGATGCACCAAAATCAACGGTTTTGTTTGTAAGCTGTAAAATACCGCCACCAGAGCCGATTGACTGATAGTTTACCTGTATGCCGGTTTTGGCATTGTAGTCAGCAAACTGTTTTGAAAACAAAGGGTTGATAAAAGAGCTTCCGGCGCCTAAAATCGTTTTGTCATCCTGCGCAATGGCTTTGGACTGAATGCCCGTTGCTGCCGCGACAACCATGGCTGCTACCGCAATGTGTTGTTTAGCAATTCGAAGAAAATTTTTCATAATTTTTTTATTTATAAAGTGGTTGAGACTTTTAAAACCCGCCATTGTCATAATTTTTACCAAAAGCATAGAAGAAGGTTATCCTGAAAACCATATCATGGTCTTTATTGCTATTTGCTAACTGCGATGAATAAGCGTTATACCAAATGTTTGGCATAAAATGCACACGTGCTGTTGGTTTAAAATCTAAGCCGGCAGTAATAAATGTTTGTTTATATGTTTCATCGCCGGCGGCTGAGGCATACGAGTTATCGTTATAGTTGCCGGTATTGCCTTTATATCCACTATACGTATTATTGTCAACTTTGTTCATTGGGTTATAAATATCTAAACGGGCAAAGAACCTCAGTTTGTCAGGAACAATGTCGCCATGGATATACATTGATAATCCGGAAGCAGCATTGGTTAATGTATCAGTGCCTCCCGCGATCTTGGCAGCAAAAAGGTCATTTTTAAGGTTATTTACAAAACCTTCAACACCTATAGTAAATCCTGAACCCGGGTTCATGCTTTTTTCGGTTGCTGAACTGTTAAAAGCTATAAAACCTTTAACCATAGAGCGTGCATGATGCCATGTAGGTGTCCAGTTTAATCTTTCATAATCAGCATACAGGTCAAATACTAATTTCTTATCTGCAACGTAAGCATAAATATCGCCATAAAGCCATTTAAAGTTGTCACCTTCAGGTTTTGCGCTGCTGCCATTGGCTAACATCAGGTCGTAACCAAAGTTTTTGGTAGAGGGGTCAAAAGTACCCTGTAAGGCAGCACCCATATCGTAAGACGGGGTACGGCGTATATCAGCAATAGTTCTTTCTACAGACCTGTAACTCCACACCTTTTCGGTTATTGCGGGGAAAGCGGGAGTACCCACTTGGCCAACTACAAGGTCAGTACCTTTCCAAATATTTTTCCAGCGTATGTTCATTAACTTAATATAGAAAGTGAGTTTATTATTAAGCAATTCATCGCCACTGGGTGAAGAAGATGAAGGGGGGTTACCGGCAGGAAAATTGTCTTCTGCGGCTAATAATAATTCCGCAGAGAATTTCTTGCTGATGTTATAATCATACCCTAAATAAATACGGCGAAATTGAAAAGTTGTCCTGGTTTGGGGTATCCCTGTGTATTGGTTACTTCCGCCACGGCTTAATGAATCAGCATGCCCCTTATATGCATAATCGCCAAAAGCATATCCCCATAACCGTCCTGAATTTGGGGTACCTGCTTTAAATGCTGAATCTGAACTCGATAAAAACTGCGCTTTAACCGGATTATTTGTTACTAAAAATGCAACAAAAATTAAAGAAAGCAGTAGTAGTTTTTTGGTAGTATTCCTTTTCATAAAAGATGTGGGTTATTTTGTCCGCAAAGGAATACCTGACCTATTACTGCATTGTTACCGGAATGTTACCTTAATGTTAACAACCCATTCCAGAAATAACTAAATTTCTTAATTTGTTGATAAACATGTTGTTTTATTATTATACATTTTATATTACAAATAAATAACTTACCTGGCGATAATTAAAATTAATTGCTATTCACCGTATAAATATATTTTTGCTAAAATTTATATATGGGTTTTAACTCAATTGCGCGCATTTTTATGCCAAAGAGCAAAATATTTTACGATCTGTTTGAAGATGTGGCTGTTACGGTTAATGAGATGGCCGACCTGCTAAAAACTGTGGTAAACGAAATAGACTTCGACATGCGCAGTTCGCTCATCATGAAGGTTGAAGACCTCGAGCATAAAAATGACGAGCACACACATTTAATTTTTACCGAATTAGGCCGGAATTTTATTACCCCCTTCGACAGGGAAGATATTCATGCCCTTGCGTCGGCCCTGGATGATATTGCTGATTATATATACTCTTCTGCCAAAAAGATCAATTTTTACCGGGTAAACCCCAACGATATCGGCATTCGTAAAATGGCTGACCTGATAGTTGAAGGCAGCATACAAATAAAAAATGCCGTTTTTGAACTGCGCAATATGAAAAATATGCGTAAAATAACCGATGCCCTTGTTAAAGTGAACAGCATTGAAAACCAGGCAGATGATATTTTTGACATGAGTGTTGACCGCCTGTTTGAAACCGAACCCGATGCCAAGGAAGTGATGAAAAAGCGGGAAATTTATCACGCTATGGAAACAGCCACCGATAAATGTGAAGATGCGGCGAATGTAATTGAATCAATTATAATAAAATATGCCTAGTATTATTCTTTATAGCTAAACCGCAAATTCATATTTACTCTATGTCAATTTTATTGATCGTAATTATCCTTCTTGCTATAATATTCGACTTTATTAATGGTTTTCACGATGCCGCCAACTCCATTGCAACGGTAGTTTCAACAAAAGTGCTAACCCCTTTCCAGGCAGTTGCCTGGGCAGCGTTTTTCAATTTTCTTGCTTATTTTGTATTTAAAGAACATGCCGTGGCAAACACGGTGGCAAACACTGTGCATAAGGAATTTATTACACTGCCGGTTATTCTTTCAGGCATAATTGCCGCTATTTGCTGGAACCTGTTTACCTGGTGGTATGGCATACCATCCTCCTCATCCCACACCCTGATAGGTGGTTTTGCAGGTGCGGCGGTAGCACATGCCGGTTTTGGCAGTATTGATGCGGCGAGCATTTATAAAACATTGATTTTTATAATACTTGCGCCATTGATAGGCATGATAATTTCCATGTTCATTACTATTATCACCATCCAAAAAAGTTTTTGGTTAAGAATTCTCCTCATCATTGTTGTTGTTGGCACATGTGTAATGTTTATACCATTTAAAAAACCGGATCCGGCAAAAGGTTTTGTTTTTCTTGGGCTTGTTTTCGACAGGTTTATGCTTTTGCTGCTTGGAATTATTTTTGTTGCAACCTACATATATAATTATATAAGGGGCGAAAATGCTTACCGAACGGGTAATATGTACAAAAGGCTGCAATTAGTGTCTTCCGCAGCCCTAAGCCTGGGGCATGGCGGCAGCGATGCACAAAAAGTAATGGGTATAATTGCGGCTGCTTTAGTGGCAGTAAAATACAATGGTTATGTAAGTGTTGAAACTACTTTACAGGATGCATGGTGGATACCAATGGTTTGTTACAGTGCTATCGCCCTTGGCACACTCAGCGGAGGTTGGAAAATTGTAAAAACAATGGGTACCCGCATTACAAAAGTAACCCCGCTGGAAGGTGTTTGTGCAGAAACCGCAGGTGCTATTACTCTTTTTGCAGCGGCTAATTTAGGTGCGCCCGTTAGCACAACACACACTATTACCGGTTCTATTATAGGTGTGGGTGCTATAAAGAGGCTTAGTGCGGTAAGGTGGGGCGTAACAGTAAACCTTATTTGGGCCTGGGTGCTTACCATACCAATAAGCGGTTTACTGGCAGCGGGTATTTATGCAGTAACCGCCTGGTTTAGTAAGTAGATATTCCACAGTTTTTAGTAACGAAGAGGGTAACCCTAACGTTAACAGATGGTTTAAAATCCTTCTTCATAGAAAATTTGCATTACATTTTTCAAAACTTGCGATAGCTTTGCATGCATGTACAAAGAAATTACTACAAGGTCTGCCGGCTTTAAAGCCCTGATGGTAGTAATTTTTAGTGCCTTCTTTTTTGTACAATTCCAGGCGGCATTTATAGCCAGCACCAATAACGATTTTCCCGGAGCCTTGCATGCCAGCATTGTAACTGGCAATAATACCGCCCCGCATTTTTTACAGGGCAACAAGGTTGACAATAACACCTTTGCAAAATTTAAGCTTAATAAACGGTATCAATCAGCAACCCAATTTGCTTTACTTCCGGTTTCTGTTGCTGCACCACAATATTCTGCCATTCTTATAAAAGAATGGTTTAGCCCGTCTTTTATACCCGTTTCCCGCACACTTTATTTCAAACCTCTTCGCGGCCCTCCTTTCTTTGATCGCACACTGAGTTAGGTTCAAGTTACTGATCAAAGAAAAAAATTATGATTGTTTTTTTTAGAAAAGCAGTTGCCTGCATTATATGTTGTATCATATTAAGCACGCTTGCTGTAACATCGTACTCACAGGAAACAACGGATGTTTCCTTACAAACATTAATTGATTCGGCGCAGGTGCATTTACCTGCTATTGCGCAAAAACAGGCAATGATAAACAGCGCAAATGCGCAGACACAATTTGTGCGCCATTCATTCCTCCCCTCTGCTATTGTTGCTGATGAGGCTTCAGTTAATACTGATAATTCTTTGCCCGGCTCTTATTTATCATTTGGTATTATTCCATCTACATCAGGAGGAGTGAGAGGCAGTAACAATTTTCAGCCTTCTTCAGGCAACATTGGTGTATTATATAGCGAATACGACCTGGAGGATTTTGGTTTAAAAAAGGCATCGGTGCAAAATGCGCAGGCATACGCTAATCTTAGCAAATCAGATCTTTCGCAAGAGGTTTATTCACTTAAATGGCAAATAAGCAAGCTGTATTTTGACTTGATAAAGAACCTGTACCAGTTAGAAGTTGATTCGCAAAATGTAAAACGTTACGGGGATATTTATAAGGTTATCCAGGCCGTTACTTTAAGCGGTATAAAGCCGGGCGCAGATTCTTCACTGGCATTGGCCGAGTTATCAAAAACCCGCATTACCTATAATCAAACATTGGGGCAGGTAAGGCAATTGCAGCAGGAACTTTCCTATTTAAGCGGGTTTCCCGCAGCAAGAATTGCCATTGACACCAATCAAACTAAAACCTATTTGTCTGCTATGCAGGTAATGACGGGTGGTTATGACAGCACAAATAACCCTCTTACAGATTATTACGAAAAACAAAGGGAAGTTTATTTATCTACTGAAGACCTGGTTAAAAAGAGCTACCTGCCTAAAATATTACTAACAGGCAATGTATGGGCAAGGGGATCAAGCATTGATTATAATAACAATTATAAATCACTTGCCACAGGGCTTGGTTACCAGCGGGGGGACTATATGGCCGGCGTTACGTTTGTTTATGACCTTTTTAACGGGGTACATAAAAAAGATAAGCTGGCAGTTGCCCATTATCAAACCATTGCAGGCAACCAGGCATTACAACAGGAAAAGCTCGTTCTTCAAAATATCAATAATCAGGCAGAGGAAGCGATAAATACAGCCTACAAAAATCTGCAGGAGGTGCCGGTGCAAATAAAGGCGTCGCAGGATACATATGATCAAAAAACGGCGCAGTATAAGGCTGGCATTATTAACCTGGTTGACCTAACCAATGCATCATTTGTATTGTACAGGTCTCAAACGGATTATGTTCAAACACTCAGCGACTGGTTTTTAGCAAACCTTGACAAAGCTGCATCAACAGGCAGCCTTGATCAATTTATTCAATCAGTAAAATAATCATACATGGTAAGGGCAGCTTTAAAAAGGCCTATAACTGTATTGGTTTTGTTCATGGGGCTTTTACTGTTTTCAGTAATGGCCATCAGAGCAATACCGATAGATATTTTCCCTAAACTTAACTCGCCAACCATTTATGTAATAGAACAATACGGCGGCATGTCGGCAAAACAAATGGAAGGCTTTTTTGCTACGCGCATGCAGGATCAGTTTCTTTATATAAATGGCATAAAAAACATAGAGAGTAAAAGCATACAGGGTTTATCACTGATAAAATTGAGCTTTTATGAAGGAACGGATATGGCTGAAGCCTCTGCACAGGTAGCGTTGCAGGTTAGCAGAACACAGGCATTTTTTCCGCCGGGTTCATTACCTCCGCAGGTAATACGTTTTGATGCTTCTTCTTTGCCGGTGGGGGAATTGGTATTCAGCAGCAAAACAAGATCGCTGAAAGACATATTCGACCTTGCCTTAACACGTGTAAGGCCCATGTTTGCAACAGTTCCCGGTATGTCATCAGCTCCCCCGTTTGGCTCTAATGCAAGAACGGTGGTAATAAATGTTGACCCCGAAAAGTTGCGCAATGTAAACATGTCGCCGGACGAGGTAGTTGAAGCGATAGCAAAAAATAATGCGATAACTCCTTCCGGTAATATACGCATAGACAGCACGATGTATATAACATCTGTAAACTCGCTTGAAGATAAAGTACAGCCATTTGAAAATATACCGCTAAAAAGTAATGGCGCTTCTACCATTTTTGTAAAAGACGTTGCCACTGTTGCCGATGCTGCAGATGTAACAGTTTCGTATGCGCTGGTAAATGGTAAGCGCTCAGTGTATATACCTGTTGTAAAAACGGCAGATGCATCTACATGGGATGTAGTGCAAACATTGCGTGCCCGCCTGCCTGAAATGCAAAGCCTTTTGCCAAACGATGTAACCATAACGTATGCGTTTGACCAATCGGTGTTTGTTATCAACTCGGCAAAAAGCTTAATGACAGAAGGCATATTGGGCGCTATACTCACTGGCCTGATGGTACTGCTGTTCCTTCGCGACTGGCGAAGCAGCGTGGTTGTTATTGTTACAATACCTGTTGCAGTACTAAGCGCCGTTTTCTTTTTAAAACTGGCCGGGCAAACCATCAATATCATGACACTGAGCGGCCTTGCCCTTGCCATTGGTATATTGGTTGACCAGGCAACGGTTACGATTGAAAACATTCACCAGCATCTTGAAATGGGTAAAAATAAAAGGTTGGCCATACTTGATGCATGCAGCGAAATATCATTCCCGTTATTACTGATATTACTTTGTATCCTGGCAGTGTTTGCACCTGCTTTCGTTATGACAGGTGTACCCAAAGCAATGTTTCTTCCTTTGTCATTATCCATCGCTTTTGCAATGATGGTTTCATTTGTAGCAGCACAAACACTGGTACCTGTTATAGGTAACTGGTTGCTGAAAGAAGAGAAATTTCAGTACCATCATAATAAGCTGCACGCACATGCCGGGTTGGCGCTGGATAGTAAGGAAGTAGGCGAAATAAATGAACACAATAAACAGGATGACGAGCATAAAAGTGAGAACGATTTTTTTCAGCATCTTAAGATGCGTCTAAAAATACGGCTTGAAAAATGGATGCCCCGGCGTAAACTGATTGTTAGTGTTTACGTGGTAGTAGTACTGGCCCTTGCGGGAGTATGTTTTGTATGCATTGGCAAAGACCTGCTGCCCAAAACCAACAACGGGCAACTGCAATTGCGTATAAGAGAACCAGATGGTACAAGGCTGGAAATTACTGAAAGAGCGGTTAAAGACATATTGAATATTCTTGACTCAACCGTACAAGGCCATGTTGATATTACTTCGGCTTTTGTAGGATTGGTGCCCAGCAGTTTTGGAACAAGTAACCTGTATGTATTTAACAGCGGTACACACGAAGCAGTGATACAGGTAAATCTTGAAGAAGGATATAAAATAAAAATGGATGACCTGAAAGAATCGTTACGCAAGGCCATCCTGCAGAAATACCCTTCACTGCATATTTCGTTTGAGCCAATTGAATTAACGGAGAAAATAATGGCGCAGGGTGCTACTACACCAATAGAGGTAAGAGTGGCGGGCAAAAATATGGAGGATATAAAAGGATATGCGCAAAGATTGGTTACCCAATTAAAAACCGTTGATTATTTGCGCGATGTACAGATACAACAGCCTTTAAAGTTCCCGACAATAAATATTGCAGTTGACAGGCTAAAACTTTCTCAAATGGGCTTAACCATTGATAATGTATCTAAAAGCATTACTGAAGCAACATCTTCAAGCAGGTTCACTAACAAAAATTTATGGCTTGATGAAAACAATGCTTACACCTATCAAACCCAGGTGGAAGTGCCGGAATATATAATGAACTCGCTTGAACAAATGCAGGCAGTTCCGCTGGTAAAAGGCCAGCCGCGCCCTGTATTATCAGATGTTGCAACAATAACTGTGGACACATTGCCCGGTGAATATGACCGGAGCGGTGCACGCCGCTTTGTAACCGTTAGCGCTAACATATTTAAGAAAGACCTGGGTACTGCAACAACAGCGGTTCAAAAAGCAGTAGATGGGTTGGGTGCACCACCAACGGGGTTAGTAGCTGAACTAAAGGGTATGTCGTCGCTGCTTACAGAAACACTAAGCTCACTTCAAAGCGGCCTTGTGGCTGCAATTGTTATAATACTATTATTACTGGCAGCCAATTATCAGTCATTTGGTTTATCAATCGCCGTGCTGTCAACAGTGCCCGCGGTATTGCTGGGCGCCATGCTAATGCTGCTGGCAACAGGTGCAACGTTAAACCTGCAATCTTACATGGGTATTATTATGTCAACCGGGGTATCGGTGGCCAATGCTATTCTTATTGTTACCAATGCGGAAACTTTAAGGCTTGAGTACAAAGATCCGTTCAGGGCAGCAACAATGGCGGCAAGCATCCGTATGAGGCCAATATTAATGACGAGCCTCGCCATGATAGCTGGTATGATACCTATGGCAAGTGGTTTAGGCGAGGCAGGCGATCAGTCTGCGCCATTAGGCCGCGCGGTTATTGGCGGCCTTATCGCTTCAACAATTGCTGCGTTGTTTATAGTTCCCCTGGTATATGGCTGGATACAGCAAAAAACCACTTTCAGGTCACCATCTCTTTTACCGGAAAATTCAAATACCAATATATGAAACGCATCATCAATTTTATCATTCCTGTTATTGTGTTTGCCGGCTGCGCACAGGCAGGCAAACAGGATGATCAAAAACCTAAAAAAGAAACAGCTCCGGTTTACCAACTGGCAACCGTTGAAAAAGGGGGCGTATCCAGCATAATAAAACTTCCCGCGCAGTTAGCAGCTTTTGAAGAGGTAAGCGTTTTCCCAAAAGTAAACGGTTACGTAAAAAACGTTCTGGTTGATATTGGCAGCCATGTACAACAGGGTCAATTATTAATGACACTGGAAGCGCCTGAATTAAACCAGGCAGTTGTACAGGCTAAAGAAAGGTATGCCAAAAGCAAATCGGCCTTTTCAATTGACAAAGAACATTACATGCGCTTATTGCAGGCGTCATATACACCCGGCGCAATATCTCCCCTGGATATATCAACTGCCCGCGAAAATATGGAAGCAGACAGCGCCCAAAGCAATGCTGAAAAAGCCAATTGGGATATGCAGGAAACCATGATGGGTTACCTGCATGTAACCGCGCCTTTTATAGGTGTAATAACTGCCCGTAATGTTCATCCTGGGGCATTAGTAAGCGCAAATGCTAAAGATGTGCCTATGCTTGAACTAAAACAAGTGAACCTTTTAAGGTTGCAATTTGATGTGCCTGAAGCATTATCTACCCAACTTAAGGACAGGGATACTATTTCATATACCGTGGCGGCGCTCAATGGCAAAAAAATGACAGGCACTATTGTGCGTGCAGCTGATAATGTAAACGAACAATACCGCAACGAAAGGTTTGAAGTGGATGTAGATAACAAAAGCGGGTTGCTCGCACCGGGTATGTACGCTGAGGTTACACTTTATTCAAAAGGCGACCAGCAGGCATTTAATGTTCCAAAAAGCGCCGTTGTTACTTCAACTGAAAGAAAATATGTATTGGTAGTAAAAAACAACAGCATAACAAAAGTGGACGTAACCACCGGTAATCAAAGCAGTGCTGCAGAAGAGGTGTATGGCGCATTACAGCCCGGTGATTCTGTTATTGTTAACGCCAGCGACGAGATACAGGCTGGCCCGGTTGCCTCCAATTCGCATTCTTAATAAACATTATTCTTAAACAATAAAAATGTAAAAAAATGAAAACGTTAAGCTTGCTTTTATCAGTAACGGTTTTTTCATTCAGTGTCAATGCGCAGCAAAAAATAACCGATGATGTTCCCGGGAAAGTATTGGCCGCATTCAGCTCAAAATACCCTGGTGCAGAAGTTAGAAACTGGAAGACGGGAGAAAATACTTATTCGGCAAAATTTAAGACAGGAAATAAAAGTCATTGCGCTTTTTATTCGCCGGGCGGCGCCTGGCTGAAAACAGAAACAAAAGTGCAATGGACATGGAACTTGCCCGGCGAGGTAAAAAATGCTTTGAAAAGCGGCGGTTATGCTGCATGGTACATAGACAATATGAAGAGGGTTGAAACACCTCAACAAAATATCTATGTTGTTCATGTGGATAATGCGAATGTATTGCCTGGGGCTGACTATCTTAATTTTAAAGACGATTACAATTTGTATTACAATGCCAATGGAAAACTTGTAAAAAAAGAACTTTTGCCCTGATCTCACCAATTTTTCATGGCTTCTACAGGTTGCCTGCTGCCGGGGGTTGTCGCAAAAAAATGTGGCAGCCCCTTTTGTTACTCTTGCAAGTGCAGAAAAGTCATATTTGATGCACTATCCGGTTTGCATGCATTGACTACCCTGTTTACTCCGCCTGTTTTCAAATAATTATTTTACCTGCTATGTGAATGAGTTTTGTTTATTTTGCAGCAATATTTTTTACACGCATGCACAAAATTCTGGTAACGGGCGGTTGTGGTTATATCGGGTCGCATACGGTGGTTGACCTGCTTGAAAATGGTTTTGACGTGGTAAGTATTGATGATAATTCCCGGTCAACTACCTATTTGCTTGACGGAATTGAAAAGATAACCGGGAAGAAAATAAAAAACTATAAAGTTGACCTGAAGAATTTTGATGAAACGCTGGCTGTTTTCCAGGAAAATGAAGATATCAGCGGTGTCATTCATTTTGCCGCTTATAAGGCTGTGGGCGAATCGGTTGCAAAGCCACTGGATTACTATGAGAATAATCTTTTTTCCCTCGTTAATCTGTTGAAGTGTGTTAAAGAATTTTCGATCCCCCATTTTGTATTTTCTTCTTCGTGCACCGTGTACGGCAACCCTGATGAGGTGCCGGTAACCGAGGAATCGCCCATTAAAAATGCTGAATCTCCGTATGGCGCTACCAAGCAAATGGGCGAGCAGGTGATACAGGATTTTACAAAAGTTGAAAATACGGCTGCCATTTTACTCAGGTATTTTAACCCCGTGGGCGCCCATCCTTCTATTTTAATAGGCGAATTACCCCTGGGGAAACCGCAAAATTTGGTACCGGCAATTACCCAAACTGCTATTGGCAAACTACCCCAAATGCAGGTTTTTGGCGGCGATTACCCTACAAGGGACGGCAGCTGCGTTCGTGATTATATTCATGTTTCTGATATTGCTCATGCCCATACACTTGCCCTGCAATATTTGCTGGATAAGAAAAATAAAACGAAATGTGATGTTTTTAATCTCGGATCAGGCAATGGGGTTACTGTTTTTGAAGCTATACATGCATTTGAAAAAGTATCGGGTAAAAAATTGAATTTTAAAGTCGGGCCAAGACGGCCGGGCGATGTAGTGTCTATTTATGCCAATAATAACTACGCGGTACAATCGCTTAGCTGGAATGTGAAGTTTGATCTTGACGACATGATGAGAACCGCCTGGGAATGGGAATTAAAAGTAAAGGAAGATGAAGAACTGATGAAGAAGCAAAACCCTGTACTTAATTGACAGGTTGTATAACATTGGAGTTAGGAATAAAAAAATATAGTCCTGTAAGGACAAAATATTGGTAACAACGAATAAATGTTAACTGTAAAGTGTGCCGTAGGTACACAATATTGCATACCTACGGCATGCTGTTTTTCAGTTTTATATTTTTTTTCTACCAATATTTAGGTTCCGCTGGAACTTAAAGAATATAATTGCTTATCCCGAACTCCTATGTAATTTAATAACTGCAAAATTTCAAAACTAATAAATAAAATTCGTGGTAAAAGACATACAGGTTTTAAACGAAAAGGAAACAAGGGGCGGGTTTGGAGAAGGTATTTACGAAGTGGGCAAAAGATACCCCGAAGCAATAGTATTAACTGCTGACCTTGCGGGCTCTTTTAAATTAGGCCCTTTTATGAAAGATTTCCCTGACCGCTTTATAGAGGTTGGCATTGCCGAAGCTAATATGATGGGTATCGCAGCAGGTTTAACAATTGGAGGAAAAATCCCTTTTACCACCACATTCGCCAATTTTAGTACAGGACGTGTTTACGATCAAATACGCCAAAGCATTGCTTACAGTGGTAAAAATGTAAAGATCTGCGCCAGCCATGCCGGTTTAACCCTTGGTGAAGATGGCGCAACACACCAGATTCTGGAAGATATAGGCATGATGAAAATGATGCCGGGAATGACCGTAATTGTGCCCTGCGATTTTAATCAAACAAAGGCAGCAACTATTGCAATAGCATCGTACCAGGGACCGGTTTATTTACGTTTCGGCAGGCCAAAATGGCCTAATTTTACCAAAGAAGATGGCAGTGACTTTATAATTGGCAAGGCCCAGGTGTTAAATGAAGGTACCGATATAAGCATTTTTGCCTGCGGCCATCTTGTTTGGAAAGCAATAGAAGCCGGAAGAATTCTTGAGGAGAAAGGATACAGCGTTGAGCTCATTAACATTCATACTATAAAGCCGCTGGATACAGAGGCTATAGTAAAATCTATCAGCAAAACAAAATGTGCAGTTACCTGCGAGGAACACAATATATTTGGAGGGTTAGGCGATAGCATTGCACAGGTTGCTGCCCGTAATTTTCCTGTTCCGATTGAATACGTAGGCACCAAAGACACTTTTGGCGAAAGCGGCAAACCCGAAGAATTGTTAAAAAAATATGGTTTGGATTCTCCTGACATTGTAGCAGCAGCAGAAAAAGTACTGGCAAGAAAGGGTTAACAGTCAGGTTTTGTAAACTATTGGTATTAATAAAACGTTTAATGTTAAACTTGTTAAATAAAACCCTGTTAAATACAGTGGGGTTTTTTATTTTTATAGTATTAAACCACCCTTCATGAATTTGGATGACAGAGAGCTATTGCTTCAATTCAGGCAGGCTGATACGAAGGAGCGGGCATTTACTGCAATCGTAAAAAAATACCAGGAAAAACTTTATTGGCATGTGAGAAGAATGGTGGTGGACCATGACGATGCAAATGATGTATTGCAGAATATGTTTGTTAAAATATGGAAGGCGCTGGATAATTTCAGGGAGGACAGCCAGCTTTATACCTGGATGTACAGGATAGCTACCAATGAGTCGCTTACTTTTTTAGAACAGCGTAAAAAACGATCATCTGTTAGCCTTGGTGATGTGGAGAGTGGCCTGGCCAATAAGATTGTAGCAGATTCTAATTTTGACGCCAATAAGCTTGAATGGAAGTTACAGTTGGCAATACAGCAACTGCCTGAAAGGCAGCGAGCTGTATTTAACCTGCGCTATTATGACGAGATGCCTTACGAAGAAATGAGCCGTATTTTGGAAACCAGCGAAGGCGCTTTAAAGGCCAGTTATCATATTGCAGCAAAAAAAATAGAAGAGTTTATCAAAAATAATTAAACCTGCTATAGAATATCGTGTCTAAAACAGGTTAAATCATGCAAAACAGGCAAACCATATTACAGGAACTTCAGGAGATCACTCCGGCCGTTGCAACCATAAGTAACCGGAACGTTTATTCCGTACCCCCTGGTTACTTTGATGGTTTGGCAGGAGAAGTATTGGCAATGATACATATGGAATCTTTGCCTGTTTCAATGCCATACAGTGTGCCCCAAGGCTATTTTAACAGTTTTGCAGATACTGTTATGCAAAAAATTTTAATGCAAAGCAACCCTGCGGAGCATTCAGAAACATATCAGGAACTGGAGGAAATAGCACCTTTACTTAACACTATCAATAAAGGAAATATTTATAGTGTGCCCGAAAATTATTTTAAGCAGTTTTCGGTAAATATCAATATTTCGCAACCACAGGTAAAAGCAAAAGTTGTTTCCATAAACCGCAATAAGGCTAAATGGATCACTTATCTTGCTGCGGCCTGTGTTACCGGAATTTTGGCCATTGGAGCGTTTTGGTTTAAGAATAGTACCCAAACACAGCCCCCTCCGGTGAATGTTGAAAAAGGTATAGCCGGTTTGAGTGATGATGAAATAAACAATTATCTTAACGAACACCCTTCTTCAGGAACAGAGGTTACACCTGCTGTAATTGAGCAGGAGGTGCCGGACGTGCAGCCTATTATTAAGAATTTGAGCACCGAGGAGATCCAGCAATATCTTGATGAAAACAGCAATCCAGGCGAAAAAAGCCTGAAGGACATTTAATTTTGATTAAATATGAAAAAAATTTACTTTGTTATATTTTTTTTATCTCTGTCTGCTTACATTTGTAAAGCTCAGGGCGGAGGTCCAACGCTGGAAAACCTTAAGATTGCTTACATTACAAGAGAATTAAACCTTAACCCAAATGAATCACAAATGTTCTGGCCGGTATATAACAGTTACTGGTCAGAAGTAGTGCAGGCAAGAAACAGGTTCCGCAATGATCAAATCGCATTTGAAGAAATACTTGTAAACGTCCGGAAAAAATACAGGCCAGAGTTTAAAAGAATATTGATTTACGATAACAGGGTAAATGCAGTTTGGATAGTAGATCAGCGTTGGCGGGAAACCCTGCGAATGGAGCTTCAAAACAGGCAACGATTAAGGCGGCCAGGACCATAGGCCACCTTTATAAAGATATTTAACTAGGTGTTTTTCATAGGTTAGCAACGGCCAGCCCTTTCCAGGGCGGGCCTATTTTTTTGTGATAGTGATATGTTTTGCTTTATTGCTGTACCCTTGTTGGGGTGTCTTTTCCGCTAACAATACTGCCTGAGCTTATTGCAATTGATTTTATTATTTCAGCCATATTGGCCATGTCCAGCGTACTTATTTCGTCGCTTGGCTTATGATAATTAGGCTCATTATCCATTTTTGAGGTAGAGATTGTATGCGCCGGTACGCCAACCCTTGCGAGCGATGCATTATCTGAACGGAGAAACAAATTCTCTGTTGTGTAGGGGTCGGGGTAAAAGCTAAAAACACTGCCTTTTAAATTATCCTGTAATATCTTTCCCATATCGGTTTTGTCAAACCCGGTTATATAGGCTGAATTCTTTCCCCATTTACTTTCTGTTCCTATCATCTCAATATTAAACATTGCTTTTACATCCGGCGGATTAAGCTGTTTCGAAAAATATTGGGAGCCGTATTCTCCTATTTCCTCGGCTGTAAATGCAACAAACACCAGGGTGCGTGCATTGTTATGCATTTTCTTAAAATATTTTGCAAGTAGTATCACCGCTGTGGTGCCTGCTGCATCGTCATTGGCGCCGTTATATATAGAGTCACCATTTACAGGTTTCCCAATACCGAGATGGTCGTAATGGCCGGAAAATATCACGTATTCATTCGGCTTTGTTTTGCCCGGTAATACACCCACTATATTCGTGAGGGGTAATTTCTCCAGCGACTGTTTAAGTGAAACCGAAAATTGTTTGGGGACATCGCTTGTTAGAATATATATTGCAGTTGGCGCATCGTACAACATTTGCCTTGTTAAAAAAGAAAGCCGTGCAAAATTCTTTCTAAATGAAGTATCCAGGAATACAACCATGTTTTTGCCCGATTGGCGTACCTGCAATATTGACGCGGTAAAATTGTCTTTTGCACCAATGGTTTTCACTTCAAACCCTGATTGCTCAGTTATGTTAAGGCCCTCTGCCGTGCATACAATAACAATGTCGTCCTTCGTTAATTTTTTCCCGTCTATCGAGGCTTCAATGCTGATCAGTTTCGGCCTTATCATACCAAAGCTTTGCCTGTAATCTTTTAGGCCACTCAATGGCTTTAGCCGTGCCTTTTTAAATTCGGCACTTATAAAATCTGCGGCCTTTTCAATATCAGGTGTAAATACTTTTCTGCCCCTAAGGCTGTCTGAGGCAAGTACCCGTTCAATCCTTTCCACCTCGGCAGCGTTTATTATGCGGTTAATTTTTTGCGCTTTCGCAAAAGAGCAAAACAGTAATGCAAGGCAAAACAGGAAGATTTTCATTTTAAACATGTTTTAAATGGTGGCCTGCAAATAAAGTAAGATTATTTGGTTGTGCAATATTGAAAATGGGTGATCCTGCAGAAAGTGTTGCATTTAAAGAGGTTTAATAAATTTCTCCGGTAACAACATTTATCAAAAACATATCATACATATCATCCTGTTATCATAGTTTTATTGCACCAAATACAAGCGCTATGCGGAAAATATTACTGGTGGTGTTGCTGCACACTTTTACCTGCCTTAATGCACAACAGCTTACCGTTGAAAAAATTATGCAGGACACTAAATGGATTGGCACCTCTCCTTCCGGCATTTTTTGGTCGTACGACAGTAAAGCAGTTTCATTTAAGTGGAATCCAGAAAAGGCTGCAAGCGATTCCGCCTACTCTTATACGCTAAACTCATCAGGGCCGGCTAAATTGAATTATAACCTGGCCCAAAAAGCTCAGGCAATTCATTCGGGTACTTATAACCATGCAAGAACCCAAATTGTATATGAACTCAAGGGTGATATTTACCTGCTTGATATTGCAACGAACACATCCCGGCGCATTACCCAAACAGAAGAGGAAGAAACAAACCCTGTGTTTGTACATAATGACGAATGGATCGTTTATCAAAAAGGGAATGACCTGTTTGCATGGGATACCCGATTGGCAATCACAAAACAGCTAACGAAGTTTATAAGCGGCGAGGCGCCTTCATCAAAAAAAATATCAGCGGAGGAACAATGGGTTAAAAATGAGCAATTGCAAACATCGGAAGTGGTAAAGGAAAGAAAAGAAAAAGCCGATGCCCGCAAAGCATACCTGCAATCAATAAAAGACGCCGATACGCTGCATGTTATTTATATTGACGATAAAACAGTTACCGGCCTGCAAATTAACCCCGGCGGGCGGTTTGTAACCTGGAGCCTGTTTGAAAGCCCGAAGGATGCAAAAACCACTATTGTACCGAATTATGTAACAGAAAGCGGTTTTACCACAAACATTCCCGGCCGCGATAAAGTAGGCGCAAACCAGGGCAGCTATACTTTTTATGTATTTGATAAACTAAAAGATACAGTTATAAAATTAAACACCGATTCCATACCCGATATAACAAACGAGCCTTTATATACAAAAGACTACCCGGCAAAATTTAAAGACAAAAAGCCGGCGCCGAGGCCAGTAGTGGTATTTGGGCCATACTGGAACGATGATGGCACAAATGGTTTGGTTGATATACGTACCGAAGACAATAAAGACCGCTGGATAATGCAGTTGGATGCAGCAACAGGCCATTTAAAATTAATTGACCACCAGCATGACGAAGGGTGGATAGCAGGGCCTGGTATAGGATGGATAAGCAATACTTCTATCGGGTGGATAAATGCTTCAACATGCTGGTTTCAAAGTGAAGCGACAGGTTATACGCACCTTTACAGCTTTGATGTAAGTACACGGGTTAAAAAAACAATTACACAAGGGCAATACGAAATACAGCAGGCCGATTTGAGCAGTAATAAAAAATATTTTTATATCATCACAAATGAAAGCCATCCTGGTAAGCAGCAATTTTACCGCATTAACACAGATGGCAGCGATAAGCAGCAAATAACCTCTATGACGGGCGGTTACGAAGTAAGTGTTTCGCCGGATGAAAAATATATTGCGTATCGCTATTCGTACCAAAACAAACCGTGGGAATTGTATTTGCAGGAAAACGAGCCCGGTACAAAACCTATACAGGTTACTAATAAGGCGATGAGTGATGAATGGAAAAGCTATCCATGGCGTGATACAAAAATATTTACGTTTACTGCAAGAGATGGCGCCAACGTATATGCCCGTATATATGAGCCTGCCAAAGAAAAAAAGAATAATGCCGCCGTGATATTTGTGCATGGGGCAGGCTATTTGCAAAATGTTGACTATGCCTGGAGCTATTACCAGCACGAATTCATGTTCAACAACCTGCTGGCTGATAAAGGATATACTGTTATGGATATTGATTATCGTGGCAGCGCCGGCTATGGCCGGGACTGGCGTACAGGCATTTACCGTTACATGGGCGGTAAAGACCTTGATGATGAAGTGGACGCTGCAAGATATTTGGTAAAGCAATACGGCATTGACGGTACGCGCATAGGTATGTATGGGGGCAGCTATGGCGGGTTTATGACATTGATGGCTTTGTTTACTCAACCGGATGTATTTAAAGCCGGCGCAGCGCTAAGGCCCGTTACCGACTGGGCGCATTATGATCATGGTTATACTTCAGCAATTTTGAATGAGCCTTTTAACGACAGTATTGCCTATACGCGCTCATCGCCTATAAATTTTGCAGCCGGTTTAAAGAATCACCTGCTTATTTGCCACGGCATGGTTGATGTAAATGTACATTTTCAGGATGCGGTAAGATTGGCACAAAGGCTTATAGAATTGCATAAAGAAAATTGGGAGTTAGCCGTATATCCTGTAGAAGACCACGGTTTTGTAGAACCCAGCAGCTGGACAGATGAGTACAAAAGGGTATTAAAGTTGTTTGATGATAATTTGCTTAAGTGAGTTTTAATCTGCGAATTACGAATCAATACGAACCTGCCTGCCGGCAGGCAAGTATACGAATTGGAGGATGCAAAAAAGGAGAAAATACAGTTTCGAATGAATGCCTTTTATTTCGTACCTCGTAAAATTGTACTTCGCCTTATTAAATCGTATTTACAGATCAATATCTACTTCGTTATCTATATTTGACCTGATCGTAAGTTTTCGGGGAATTAGGTCAACTATTTCAGGCTGGAGCTTTTTAGCATAGTTGCCGGGGTCCCACACACCGTTCTTGTTAGTATCGTACAATATATTTATTTCATAATCACCCGGCTTAAACAGCTTTTGGTACCATTCGTTGCTGGTAAGGGGTACTGAATTGGTAATTTTATCCTGTTGTTTTAATATCAATACAGGGTTTCTTTTCAAATCAATCCCATTAAAATGAAGCCTTATGCTGCCATAGTCGCCTTCTCGTCTTGTTTTAAAGCTGATAGTGTCTGTTTTGGCGATGGTTGCTCCCAGGCTGTCTTTAAATGCATCCTGCTGTATAATGATCTTATACGCGCTGTTTTCTTCCCAGTGATAGTGCAGGTCAAAATGGGTTGCAGTTGTGTCGCCTGAGAAGGTGTATCCTTTAAGGCGAACAAAATTTGTATCGGCCAGGATCATTTTTGAGGAATCGAATGATACAATCTTATTACTCAATGCAATTTCAAAAGGGCTTAATAGATCCTGCGGCCCGTCAGTAAGGCTTGTGGTAAATTTAAGTTTTGGTATTTCTTTAGGCACAGTCTTTTTATTTTTATTTGTTGATGTAGTGCCTGTTTTCTTTTTTTCCGTGGGCTTTACTTCCTGGTAAGCGTAAAATTTAATGGTTTGTGAAGAGCTGTCAATGGTTAACGGCGCATTTAAAAATGCAAACATTTTAGTACTGTCATTATATTTTTTAGCATAATCATTTGGTAATACAAACGCATTATACGTGCCGGGTGCAATGTTGCGGAAAGTAAAATTGCCCTTGCCGTCAAGCCTGGTAAGATATTTAGGGTTATTTTTTTTTATGGATGTATCAGAGAGGTTGCTATGCAATACCACTAACAATGTTGAATCTGTTTTTCCGGTCTCGGCAACTACTACATTACCGCTTAACTTACCCTCATCCAGTTTGCTACCAGTTGAAAAAACATAGGTAAAATTTTTGGCAATATTACCTTCATTAACGTCCTTTAATCCTTTTCCAAAATTGATTGAATAGGTGGTATTTGGCTGCAGCGAATCTTTAAGAATGATAGTTACTGTTTTTAATTTGCTTTCAACTATCGGGTTGACGGCCGGATAGGGTGAAACAATAAGATTATCGTTCATGTTATTATCCAATTGCACATATTCGTCAAACGTAAGGACGATTTTTTTAGAAGTGAAATGCAGCGCTGAATCCTTTGGTACTGCGTTTACCAAAACAGGGGGCAAAGTATCTTTTGGGCCACCGCCGGGTGGGATAATATTGGCGCACCCCGAACCGGTGATCATGCTGCCAAGTATAACTATAAATAAAAGAAAGAGAACAGCCTTGCCCATGTATAAAGTTTATGCAGTGGTTGCAAACATAATAGGTTTATTTGGTTTACTTTCCCAACAATACTTTAAATATATATATAAGGGTCAAAATATTGAGTATTAGATATTTGATTGCTTTTGGGTTTGGGTATTTTTTCCCTGGAATTTATTTAAGCATCTGCCTCTTCTTCTATTTCATGCAATGCCACTGCAAGGTTATTGGTTTTAACAAAATTGCACCAGTGGCAATCCGGTTTGCCGCAGCCGGTATAAAAATCGCGGTTCTGTATTTTAGCCCATGCTTCGCTTATCTGTTGTTTTACGGTTGTTATATCTTCAGGGGTTATCACCACTTTGCTTTTGCGGTAAACCTTCTTTTTGTCGGGTTCAATAAAGTCAAATTCGGTGCTCACAATATTCCATTGCTTGCTCTGGTAATTATCTATCAGTATTTTGTAAAACACTGCCTGCCGCCAGTAATCTCCGCCATTGGGCTGCTTGTCATTTGGCGGTACTAATTTATCTTTTGCTTTATCAATATCGCCTGTCTTATAGTCAACCACATTAACGTTCTTTCCGTCAAACTCAAGCTTATCAAGCTTTCCTTTTATAGGCACCCCATTTACTATTATATTGCGCACGTTAAGCTCAATGGCAACTATTTTGTTCCAGGTATTAACGTAGGTTGCATAATAATTGGTCAATACTTCCTGCCCGTATTCCAGCCTTCTGGCAAACTGCTCGCGGGTAAAATTTTCACGGTGTTTGTGCATGTACCACTCAAAATCTTTTACCAGGCTTTGGCTGCCTGCAAACTGCTCATTATCTTTTAATTTTCTAAATAACTGCTCGAGTGCATAATGCACTGCAGACCCAAACTCCATCGCTTCATTTTTTGGGGAAGGGATGCGTATAAGGTTCCTGAAATAAAATTCCAGCGGGCATTTTAAATAATTGTTCAATGCAGTAACGCTCATCACAAATTTTTCCAACAGGCGTCCAACCAGTTCTTCTTCAACTTTTTCAATTTCAGGCATAACTATCTCCTGCAATTGCAACAGTTGAAATGCTGCTATTACCTCCGCATCTATTATTATTTTTTCAGCGGGCAGATGATGATGCTCCTGCATTTCTGCAATAAATAAAGAAGGCTCCATTTCCTTGCCATCATTTTTAAACCGGCTGTACGATATTTCCAAATGCCGTTCCGCCCGTGTTAGTGCCACATAAAATAAGCGGCGTAATTCTTCCAGTTCCCTTCCCGGGCCATCATCTGAACGGGAAGAAAAAATAGTATCCGGGAATTTATACCCGCCAAATGGCTTTCTTTTCTTTTCCCAAAAGGCTGCATTGCATCCTGCAAAAAATACGTATTCAAATTCAAGCCCTTTGCTTCCATGAGCAGTTAAAAGATTTACGCCTTTATCACTGCCGCTTACCTGTACCAGTGGCAAGGGCAATCCTTCTTTTTCCATCAGGTCAATAATACGCACCAGTTCCTGCAAACGTAAAAAAGGGTTCCGGTGTGTTTCTTCTTTTATAAAATCAAAAAAAACTGTAAGTACCTGTAACAGCCAAATCTTTTCGTCGCTTTGCATCATAAAATTTAATACGCCTGCTTCGCGAACGATATGTTCCACTAAAATTTGGAGGGTTACATTAGAAACATCCCCTATAAGTTTTTCAATAACAGCACTTGCCTGTTTTAAGTTTGGATGGATGCCTTTTGAAAAAAGATCTTTGGCGGGCTCATTACTTTTTTCGTAAAGCAGCCTCCTTATAGATGTTTTCTCATTGGCATTAAACTGTTTTTCGGCTACTTCTATTGTTAATTTGGCTATCACGATCGGCGGTATATGAAACCAGTCAAAATGCAATATTTCAAACAGCATTTCATCACCGCTAAAAGGTATATCGTGCTCTGCTGCCAGGTACCGCAACATTAAAACGATCTTTTGTGCCAGCGGTATATCCAGTATGTTAAGGCTTCTTTTACTGAATACCGGGATATTCCTTTGTTTAAAATATTGCAGTAATAACTCGCCATATTTATTTTCCTTATAAATAACAGCTATCCTTCCGGGCTCAATACCCTGCAGCAAAAGTTTTTGTACCTGCAGTGTAATGCCCGTCATTTCCTGGCCCTGCGTTTCATACTCTTTTATAATTGGAG
>Ga0206922_1078_pt1 | contig 26679 bp, 23 predicted proteins | sample Alteio_BWOrgHeat_63_FD_152976 | JGI IMG/M metagenome (GOLD analysis project Ga0206922, IMG submission 152976) | Enriched cells from forest soil in Barre Woods Harvard Forest LTER site, Petersham, Massachusetts, United States -... | ecosystem: Environmental > Terrestrial > Soil > Temperate forest >... | reverse complement strand
ACAACGGCAGAGTAGATTTCTTTTCCAACTACTTGCACAATCCCCAGAATGTCAGCATGTACATGACGAACATCTTTAATGTGAAGGTGACCAGCATTATCAGCATGAACCTGTCCCTGACCCTCATCTATGACAATGATATCAAGTCTGTCAAGAGCGATGGTACTGCGGGCGGACCGGCCCTGCAGCTCCAGGAGATCCTGGGTGTCGGCCTGGCTTATAAGTTTGCGAAGAAGACAAGGGCGGCTACGACGCCCACGAAATAACCAGGGTAAAACGTTTGATAACTTGGGGAAAACCAGCCTCCGGGCCAATTGGATTTTAAGGTATTTTCGCCTCGTTCGCGGCTGATGAAGTGTCCGGACGGAAGTACCATGAACAATATATCTTACCAGATCAAACTACCCCAGTTCGAAGGTCCCTTTGACCTTCTTCTCTTCTTTATTGAAAGGGATGAGCTGGACATTTACAATATTCCTATTACAAGGATCATCCAGGATTTTCTGACGTATATCCATTCGGAGGACAATCTGAATATCGAGTTGTCCAGTGAGTTCATCCTTTTTGTCTCCACCCTGATGCGGATCAAGGCCAAGATGCTCCTGCCCCGCAAGGAGCTGGATGAACAGGGTAATGAAATAGATCCGCGTCAGGAGCTGATAGATAAGCTGCTGGAATACAAACGCTATAAAGAGGCATCCGCTACCCTGGCCGAAATGGAGGCCATCCGTCATTTGATGGTCCGCCGGGGCAATTTGCAGAAGGAGCTTTCACAGATAGGGGAAGAGTCGGGTGAAGGCACGGAGATCCAGGCCATCACCTTGTTTAAGCTGATGAAGACCTTTGAAAAGGTCATGGCGCGCATCCAGCAGCGTCAGAACAAACCCGTACATACGGTTGTTCAATACAGGTATACCATGGAAGAGAGCCGGGCGAATATGCTCGGGCTCGTACAACAGGAAAAGACCCTTTCTTTTGAAAGGATCTTTGACCAGTGTGATAACCGGCTGCATGCCATTTTCCTATTCCTTTCCATGTTAGAACTGGTGCAGGCAAAATATATGCATATCCTCATCGGGGAAGGCCGTAATAACTTCATCATCGAGTACAATGAAAACCGTACCGATGAAGATGCGGAAGGGTATTTCAGCGGGGACGTGAATGCCGATGGGCACGAAGGGCCTTCAAGCGCCTTATCCTATCCGGGGGCCCCTACGCTGTTTGATAACCCTTCTCCGGGCAAGCCTGAGCTGCGTTTTGACGAGGATGGGTCTGACGAGAACGGAAATCCACGCAGGGGAGAGGATGGAGGAACGGACAGCGGCGAAGGGAAGGGTTTCGATGAGGATCATCCGGGGGACGATGATCGTAGTCTGCTGAATTAGTAGCAAAATATTGTATGAAGACCATATTTTATCCTGCCTCTGAAAGAGGCCATGTCAATTTTGGCTGGCTGGACAGTTATCACTCCTTTAGTTTTGGTAACTGGCATGATCCGGAAAAAGTGCATTTTGGTGCGCTGCGGGTATTGAACGACGATACGGTGGAAGGGGGAAAAGGTTTCGACACACATCCGCATGACAATATGGAGATCGTCTCTATACCCCTGAAAGGCGCCATTGCTCATAAGGACAGCACGGGAACGGAAGGCATCATCTACAGCGGAGATGTCCAGATCATGAGCGCCGGCAGCGGTATCCGTCACTCGGAATACAATGCCTCTCATTTTGACCCCGTCAATTTTCTCCAGCTATGGGTCTTTCCCAAACAACGCAATATCAAACCCCGTCACGATCAAAAGGCTTTTGATCAATCCGGCAGAAAAGGTAAATGGCAGGTGGTGGTGAGCCCGGACAAGACCGAAGGCGGCGTATGGATCAACCAGGATGCCCGCATGGCGCTCACACAGCTGGAAGCCGGAAAAGAGATCACTTTCAGTCCCGTCTTTTCTGGGAATGGGGTCTATCTTTTTGTACTGGAAGGCGCCGCCGAAGTGGATGGTAAAAAACTAGGCCGCCGGGATGCATTGGGTGTTTCCGGAACGGACGCTTTTACGATAAAGGCCGATACCCAGACGGACCTGCTGGCCATTGAAGTGCCGATGTTTGCATAGGGGCATGCGCGTCAATTAAAGATATACAAAAGGATAGGTTTTCGCGACCCGTCTATAACAGGCTGAAGCTCCTGCAGAAAAGCCGGAGCCACCATGGCGCATCCCCTGCTGTTACAAATGGGCAGGGGATAGGTCTCCCCGGCCGGAACGGCGCTATACGAATGCAGGACCACATTACGGTTAAAAGCCTGGTCATTGGTAGTGTCGAGGCCATAAAGCTTGTAGGATCGCCCGAATTGTCCCTCGTAAGGATAGCCGATGCGATACTTTCCCAAAGAGCTGCAATTGCTGCCATCCACATTGGAAAAAGAAGGAGTATAGCTGAAGTTTGTGTTGCCGCAGCCATGGGCTACAAGACCCGCGCGTATAATGGAGTCCCTACGAAGAGAGTATACAAAAAAGCGATTTTTCCCGGAAGGGACCTGCATGTCAACGAGGAAACAAAGTTCATTGTTAAAATGATGTTGCTGCAGCCATGTTTTGATTGTAGCCGCTTTTGTGTCAATACGTTCGCGTTCCGCCTCGGCAACGGTGGATGAAGCAGGCGCTGTGACGCGCCGGTGCTTGGGGATATAGAAACCTTTATAGTAATAGTGACTGGCCAGGGCCAACGTTACGATGGTCAATATCGCCATTGACAACATGATGCGGCGGAGCAGGCTCATGGAATGGTGTTTTAGGTCTCTCTGAGAGAACAGAAAACGTTTTTTCCATACCGGAACGGAGGGAAGGGCTGTTAAAGATTTCTAAAATCGGGACCATCGTCGCTGAAAGCTTTTCTTTTTGGGACGAATTAAAAATGAGTATTTTTATACTAAAATAATTAGTGGCCAACAACGCACAAAATGAATTTGCTTTCTATCGGTCCAAAACGACGGAAGAACTATTAGCGCTGCTTCAATCTGAAAGCTCTGCGGTAGTATACAGGGCCCTGGTCGTTCTGCAAAGCCATAAGCTGGATAATAGTGCGTATGATCTTTTGAAAAATATCAATGACAATGGGCGTACATTTAAGAACAGGAAAATGGCTTCTGCTTTAATTCACCGTTTTTTTCCTAAGGACGCTGTGGGTGTCGTACCCGGAGAAAGCAAAGTGATCGGGTATGTCTACTTTATACAAAATCAAGAGACAGGAGCGGTTAAAATAGGCCGTGCAAAGGATCTTGAAAGGAGGATAGCCATCTTTTCGGATGACTTTCCATTCCCAATCAGGTTAATTCAGCATATCTACACGCTCAATTATGAGAAAATTGAACTAGCCTTTCATCATCACTTTGATAAGAAAAGAATACATGGCGAATGGTTTACCTTAGACGAGGTAGATATTGAACAAATAAAGCAAAAGAAATTCCCCGAAGAGATAGCCGCGTTCATCAGCCCGGGATCCGGGATCATCTGATATTTATCCCAGCAACTGACTTACATGCACCGTATCGCTCATCATTTCCCGTATGACAGCGGCAATAGAAGGCGCGTCATACCCGCATTCATGCTGTAATTGTTTGGGCGTCCCATGTTCAACGATGACGTCGGGTATCCCGAGGATCTTCACCGTGGCATGATAACCGTGCGCCGCCTGGAACTCGAGGACTGCGGAGCCGAAGCCGCCTACGATGGTGCCATCCTCAACGGTGAGGATCCGGTGGTATTTCGAAAATACCTCGTGTAACATTTCTTCATCAAGGGGTTTTACGAATCTCATGTCATAATGCGCGGGGTCCATTCCTTCGGCCCGCAGCTCACGGATGGCGGCTGCTGCGAAGTTGCCGGGATGACCCAGGCTGAGAATGGCGATATCCCGTCCATCCTTTATTTTTCTTCCTTTGCCGATGGGGATCTCCTGCATGGGTGTCTGCCATTGGGGCATGACGCCTTCTCCACGGGGATAACGAATAACAAAAGGGTGTTCGTTGCTATCCAGCTGGGCTGTATAAAGAAGATTACGCAATTCACTTTCGTTCATGGGGGAGCTGACGATCATGTTCGGGATACAGCGCATAAAGGGTATGTCATAAGCGCCATGATGTGTGGGACCGTCTTCCCCTACAAGACCAGCCCTGTCCAGACAGAAGATCACGGGCAATTGCTGTATGGCCACGTCGTGGATGACCTGGTCATAAGCACGCTGCATAAAGGATGAATAAATGTTGCAGAATACACGCATGCCCTGGGTGGCCATACCCGCGGAAAGTGTTACGGCATGCTGTTCACAGATGCCCACATCGAATGCACGATCCGGCATTTTATCCATCATGAACTTCAGGGAGGACCCGCTGGGCATGGCCGGGGTGACCCCCATGATCTTTGGGTTCTTCTCCGCCAGCTCTATGAGAGTGAGACCAAATACATCCTGGTATTTGGGCGGTTGAACTGTCTCATAATGTTTTTTATATATTTCTCCCGTGATCTTATCAAAGAGACCGGGAGCATGCCATTTGGTTTGATCTTTTTCGGCCAGGGAATAGCCTTTACCCTTCACCGTCACGATATGCAATAGCTTGGGGCCGGGGATCTGCTGGAGGTCCTTGAGGGTATCCACCAGTTTCGTGATATTATGCCCGTCGATGGGGCCGAAATAGCGGAGGTTAAGGGCCTCGAACAAATTGCTGCTGCGGCTGACAAAGCCCTTGATGCTGTGCTCTATCTTGCTGGCTATTTCCCGGCTAAAATGGCTGCCGATGGGCAGCTTGCCAAGGGCCTTCCAGATGTCGTCCTTGAACTTATTATAGGTGGCGGAAGTGGTGATATCTGTAAGGTATTCTTTCAGGGCGCCGACGTTGGGGTCGATGCTCATACAGTTGTCATTCAGGATGATGAGCATGTCCGTATCCGCCACACCCGCATGGTTCATGCCTTCGAAGGCCAGACCGGCCGTCATGGCCCCGTCCCCGATAATGGCTACGGCTTTCCTGTCTTTTTCGCCCTTATATTTGGCTGCCATGGCCATACCCAGGGCTGCGCTGATGGAAGTGGAAGAATGGCCTACGCCAAAGGCATCATAGGGGCTTTCGTCCCGTTTGGGAAATCCACTGATGCCCTTGTATTTACGGTTTGTGCTGAAAATATCCCGGCGCCCGGTGAGGATCTTATGACCATATGCCTGGTGACCGACGTCCCAGACCAATTGGTCATATGGGGTGTTATAAACATAGTGCAGGGCCACCGACAATTCGACGACACCCAGGCTGGCGGCAAAATGGCCTCCATGGACGCTGACCACGTCGATGATGTACTGGCGTAACTCGTCTGTGATCTGCTGTAATTGTTCCCGACTGATCTTTTTCAGATCAGCAGGGGAGTCTATGGTACTTAACAGGGGCCCTGGGGTGATTTCCATCTCTATATTCTTTATTCTTGACATGTAAAAATACATCTTTTATCGGGTAGATTAATACTTAGTCAACTATTTGATAAAGAATATGTTATAAAAATCCGGAGATCTGCGGCGGAAAGGGGGGGCCAGGGGCGGCGGCGGGTGACCGTCAGGCCGGAAAAGTATGCTTTTCGTGTGGGCTAATGGACCGATGGCCTACTTAATTTGGCCATTAGTACAAAATAAGCGCAGGGGGCTGGTATAAACCTTTAGTTTTGGCAGGAACACATACTATCAGCGCACATGTCTAAAAATTCGAACACATATTATTGGTGGTGCCAGATCTGTGGATGGGGGGTTATGGGTTTGATGCTTTTGCTATCCTCTTCTATTTTTGAGATCAAGATCACGGTTAAACAGATAGAGATCACGGCGGTCATGGTAGCCACCGGCATCTTCACGACCCACCTCTTCCGGGAAGTGCTCCGCCGCAGTGACTGGCTGATGTTATCAGTCGAAAAGGTATTGCCCAAGCTGGTCATGGGCATCATACTGACCTCTATCGTGGATGGTTTTATCAGGATCTTACTGGTGAATATACTGCATCTGGGTTCGGCCGATCTGCAGAAGATGACCTTTATGACCCGTATGCTGGGCACGACGCTGGACAACGGTATGTTGATCATTCCCTGGACCCTCATTTATTATTTCTACCACTACATCGAGAAAAGCCGGATGCAGCAGCTGGACACACTGAAACTGGAAGCGCTGGTGAAGGAGCTGGAACTGAAGACCATCAAATCCCATATCAATCCACATTTCATTTTTAATGCTTTGAATAGTATCCGGGCCCTCGTGGACGAAAATCCCGTCCGGGCACGGACGGCCATTACAGAGCTGAGCAATATCCTGCGCAGCAGCATGCAGGCTGAGAAGATGGAAACGGTGACCTTTGAAAAGGAATTGAATATCGTAAAGGATTATCTGGCGCTGGAACACATCCGTTTCGAGGACAGGCTCCAGATAGAATATGATATTGATGAGGATACGCTGGACCAGCCTATTCCACCCATGATGCTGCAAACGCTGGTGGAGAACGCCATCAAACATGGCATTAGCAGACAGGTGGAGGGGGGTAAGGTGAAGATCATATCCGACTTTAAAGATAATTTTCATGAGCTGATGATCCAGAACACAGGCCACCTGAATGGGACACGGGATGCCGATGGATTCGGGCTTGCCAGCACTAAGAACAGGCTGCAAATATTATTCGGAACAAAGGCTAACTTTGATATCCGGGAGATCAGGGGTAATCTGGTAGAGGCTCGTGTGCTGATACCGATGGATACCGGAAAATAAATTCAACAAAAAGCCCTCGGGGCCAATTTTATGATCAAAGCTATTATCATTGACGATGAACGCCTTGCCAGGAATGAGCTGAAGAAACTGTTACTGGATTTTCCTGAAATCGAAGTGATCGCTGAAGCAGCAAATTCTGCCGAGGGCGTGGAAAAAATAGATAGCCTCAACCCGGACCTCATTTTCCTCGATATCCAAATGCCGGGTAAAACAGGTTTTGACATGCTGTCAGAGCTGGAAAAAACGCCCAATGTCATTTTCACTACCGCCTATGACGAATATGCACTTAAAGCCTTTGAAGTAAATGCCCTGGATTATCTCCTGAAGCCCGTAGAGCCTAAGCGGCTGGCGGATGCATTGCAAAAGCTGCAGCTGGAAGAGGACAAGGACCCTATTTCCGATGCTCCTCTTTCCATGAACCGGAGTATCCTGAATGAACATGACCAGGTGTTTGTAAAGGACGGGGAGCGCTGCTGGTTTGTGAAACTATCGGATATCCGCCTTTTTGAAAGTGTGGGTAACTATGCAAAGGTTTATTTCGGAGCGAATAAACCTCTGATCCTGAAATCCCTCAATGCCCTCGAAGAAAGACTGGATGAAAAAGTTTTCTTCCGGGCAAATCGTAAACACATTGTCAATCTGCGTCTGATAGAAAAAATAGAACCGTATTTTAATGGCGGGCTGCTGCTGGAGATGAAGGGGGGCGAAAAGATAGAGGTAAGCCGCCGGCAAACGGTGAAGTTCAAAGAAATGATGAGTCTGTAAATACATCTTCTATATTTATGAAAGCACCCCTTATCGTCTTTATCCTATTATCCTGTGGCCGTCTTGCTGCACAGAACATCGACGCGATCATCAATCCCTCCGCAGTAGAAAGTATTGAAAAAGTCCTGTCTTCCGACGCGATGCGGGGAAGAGGTACCTTCACCCCTGATATTGACAGGGCTGCGGCCTTTATACAAAGCCAGTTCCGCAAGGCGGGCCTGAAGACCTGGAACGGCAGTAGCAGTTATCTTCAGCCATTTTCCCTTGTACAGGCTAAAACTGTTTCGGTAAAAGCCACTGCAGACGGAGTGGAAGTCCCGGCAGACCATATTGTCATCGCTTCTACTTCCAGGCATATCTCGATGGATGAGAACAGCGGTTATCAAACGGCATTTGTTAAGGCGGGTGATAATCTGGGAACTGTCATGAAATACCTGGGCCAGGATCATACGAACTACCTGGTCTTAGTGGATACGTCCTTTACAAAGATCTTCCCGAGACTTAGCCGGTTTGGCCAGCAGCAGTTCTCATCCCCGCGGAATGTCATATTTATTCTCGGAACCACCGCCCCAACGCATTATACGATCACGGCGGACCAGGAGGTGCAGGAGCAGAAGCTGCAAAATGTAGTGGGTATCCTGCCGGGAAGATCAAAAAAGAATGAATATGTCATCTTTTCCGGACACTATGATCACCTGGGTGTCGGAAAGCCGGATGAAAAAGGAGACTCCATTTATAATGGCGCCAATGACGACGCCAGCGGTTCAACGGCTGTGATCATGCTGGCCAATTATTTTACGAAATTGAAGAATAATGAAAGGACGCTGGTCTTTGTCACTTTTACGGCTGAAGAAATAGGCGGATACGGATCTCAGTATTTCTCCCGTCAATTCGATCCCGCTAATGTGGAGGCCATGTTCAACATTGAGATGATTGGTACGGAAAGCAAGTGGGGTGTGAATTCTGCTTATATCACAGGGTATGAACGTACGGATATGGGAAAGATCCTGGAGAAAAATCTGATGGGAACACCGTTCACCTTCTACCCGGACCCTTATCCCCAGCAGCAGCTATTCTATCGCAGCGACAATGCAACACTGGCACGCCAGGGTGTGCCGGCTCATACGATCTCTACTTCCAAAATGGACTCGGAAAAATATTATCATACGCAGGGGGATGAGATCAGTACGCTGGACATGAAGAATATGGCCCTGATCATTAAGTCCATCGCGCTAAGCGCCCGCACGATCATCGCGGGTACGGATACGCCCTCGCGGGTGGATACATCGCAGCTGCGATAAGCCGCATTGTCCCATCGCGTTAGACCTCGTCTCCGGAGAGCAGACAGCAGCTCCGGGGATGAAATCTACATTAAATACCACCATATGTAACACGCTATTCGCAAAAAGAAACGGAACTTAGGGGAACACAAATCATTCCCATGCCACAAAGTCCCTTCGCAGGCCGCTTACCTGATCCGGAGATGCTGATCAATACGCCCGTCGTCGTTTCCACTTATTACACCGGTATACCGGACCCTTCCGAACCTGATCAACGGATAGCCTTTGGTACATCCGGCCACCGGGGCAGCTCCCTTCGGAACGCATTCAATGAATTACATATCCTCGCCATCACCCAGGCCATCTGCCTTTACCGAAAACAGCAGGGCATCGATGGCCCCCTGTTCATGGGCATGGACACCCATGCATTGTCTACACCAGCCCATGCGACAGCCCTCGAGGTCCTGGCAGCCAATGGCGTGGAGGTCATGATCGCCACGGGTGATGAATACACCCCTACGCCGGCCGTCTCATATGCCATCCTACAATATAACCGCGGTCGTACAACAGGGCTCGCCGACGGTATCATCATCACGCCTTCCCATAACCCGCCCGATGACGGCGGCTTCAAATACAATCCGCCCAGCGGCGGACCCGCCGGCACGGACATCACTCAATGGATAGAAGCCACGGCGAATGGTTTTCTGGAAAAGGCGGCCGGCGGCGCCCCTTCCGGTGACATCAAAAGGATCCCGCTCAATCGTGCGCTAAAGGCTTCTACCACCCATCGCCATGATTATCTCAACACCTATATCAATGATCTGGGAAATATCCTTGACATGGACGCCATCCGGGGCGGAGCCATCCGGCTGGGCGTCGATCCACTGGGTGGCGCCGGGGTACACTATTGGCAGCCTATCGCAGAAAAATATAAGCTGAACCTCACGGTGATCAATAAACAGGTGGACCCCACTTTCCGGTTCATGACCGTCGATCATGACGGGAAGATAAGAATGGACCCTTCCTCTCCTTATGCCATGAAAAGTCTCATCGACAAAAGAGACCAGTTTGACATTACCTGTGCCTGTGACACCGATCATGACCGTCACGGCATCGTCACCCGCCACGCCGGTCTCCTGCCTCCCAATCACTATCTCTGTGTATGTATCGACTATCTGTTCCGGCACCGCCCGGGCTGGGGAGAGGGTGCAGCCGTAGGGAAAACCGTGGTCAGCAGCCAGCTGATAGACAGGGTCACCGCACGGGCCGGCAGAAAGCTCTATGAAGTGCCTGTGGGTTTCAAATGGTTTGTAGATGGATTGCTGGACGGAGGCCTGGGTTTTGTGGGAGAGGAGAGCGCGGGCGCCGCATTCCTTCGCCGTGATGGTTCCGTCTGGACCACCGACAAGGACGGCTTTATTCCCGCACTGCTGTCAGCAGAGATCATGGCAAGGACAGGCCGCGATCCCGGCGAGCTCTACGAAGACCTCACCCGGCAGCTGGGTGAACCCGTTTATGACCGCATCGACGCGCCTGCATCTGCAGAGCAGAAAAAGGTCTTGTCAAAACTGGACCCATCACAGATCACACAAAAGGAGATGGCCGGGGAGCCCATCCGCGCCATGCTCACCAACGCACCCGGAAACGGCGCGGCCATCGGTGGGCTAAAGGTGGCCACTGACAACGGCTGGTTTGCCGCCAGGCCTTCGGGAACAGAGACCATCTATAAGATCTACGCAGAGAGTTTTCTTGGAAAAGACCATCTCCAGCGCATCCTCGGTGATGCACAGGCCATCGTCGACAAGGCCATCGGAAAATAGAACGATTGATAAAAAGAAAAAATATCGGGTATGAACAACATTAAAAAACAATATGGCAATCCCATCTGCAGCCCTGCAGCCATGGAGATAGACGGATATGAGGCGCTCCTCAGCCTCTCACTGGACATGCGCTGGTCCTGGAATCACGCAGCCGACGAATTGTGGCAACAGCTCAACCCAGCCTTATGGGAGCAGACACACAACCCCTGGCTCGTAGTGCAAACCGTCTCCACTGACCAGCTGCAGCGACAGTTGGGCGCCCCTTCCTTCCGTTCAAAACTGGATGAGATTCTGCGCGAAAGGGAAGAGGATGACTTGCAGCCGGCCTGGTTCTCCACGCAACATGCGGATACAGCCCTGAAGACCGTCGCTTATTTCAGCATGGAATTTATGCTGGGTGAGTCCCTGCCCATCTATGTAGGCGGGCTTGGTAACGTAGCCGGTGATCAGCTGAAAGCTGCCAATGATCTGGGGGTACCCGTCACCGGTATCGGCCTGCTTTACCAAAGAGGTTATTTCCGTCAATACATAGATGACAACGGCGACCAGCAGGCCTATAATCCCTTTAATGATCCGGGACAACTGCCAGTAACGCCCCTGCGGCTTCCTAACGGAGAATGGTTACGCATCCCGATCCTCCTTCGGGGACAGACGCTCTGGTTAAGAGCCTGGCAGGTGCAGACGGGAAGGGCGAAACTCTTTCTGCTGGACAGCAATGACGCCGCTAATCTGCCGGAACACCGGGAGATCACTGGTGAGGTCTATGGCGGAGGTCCGGAAATGCGGATCATGCAGGAAATAGTGCTGGGCATCGGTGGTTGGAAGCTGCTGCATCACCTGGGCATCACTCCCGAGGTCTGTCACCTGAACGAAGGACACGCAGCCTTTGCCATCTTGGAACGGGCCTACAGCTATATGCAACAGACAGGCGTGGATTTTGCAACGGCCCTCACCGTTACAAGAGCGGGTAATCTCTTTACCACCCATACGGCCGTAGCCGCAGGCTTTGATCATTTTGATCCACCCCTTGTCGCAAAATACCTCGGTCACTATGCAGAGCAACATTTGAAGATCTCTCTTTTTGATCTGCTGGGGCTGGGCCGTCAGGACCCCCATAACGCCTATGAACCATTTAATATGGCCTGGCTTGCCGTCCGCGGCAGCGGAGGGGTCAATGGCGTCAGTAAACTACATGGACAGGTAAGCCGCCATCTCTTTGAACCCTTGTTTGACCGTTGGCCAACAGAGGACGTCCCTGTTGGGCATGTCACCAATGGCGTGCATATCCCCACCTGGGAATCCGAGGCGGCAGACGAGGTATGGACAGCCGCCACCGTAAAAGATCGTTGGAAAGGCTCCACTGAAACCTTTGAGCAGGCCATCAACAGCGTGCCCGATGACAAGATATGGGCCATGAGGAACCGTGCCCGCGCAGCGCTGATAGACCATATCCGGCAATATTCCGCCGACAAGCTCGCGGCCTATGGCGCCTCCCGGGATGCCATCGACAAAGCCCGGCAGCTCTTTGATCCGGGCGTCCTCACCATTGGATTTGCCCGTCGCTTCGTTGCTTATAAACGGCCCGACCTTTTGCTCCAGGATCCGGATCGTCTCGTACGGCTGCTGACCAACTACCACCAGCCCGTACAGCTGGTCATTGCCGGAAAAGCTCCTCCCTCCGACCAGGGCGGGAAAGACCTGATCAAACGATGGATCCAGTTCATCCATCATACAGGGCTGACCGACAAGATCACCTTTCTCAGCGATTATGATATGCTTATGGCCATGCACCTGGTAGGAGGCATGGACGTGTGGCTGAATACGCCACAGCGGCCCTGGGAGGCCAGCGGCACCAGCGGCATGAAAGTATTGGTCAATGGCGGGATCAATCTGTCGGAGCTGGACGGATGGTGGGTGGAAGCCTATAACCCGGAAGTAGGCTGGGCATTGGGCGATGGCCTGGAACATGGTTATGACCCTGCACTGGACAGAGAGGAGGCGGAGTCCCTGTATACCATCCTTGAACAGCAGGTGATCCCGGAGTTTTATGACCGCAATACAGAAAACATTCCCTCCACATGGGTGAAAAAAGTACGCAAGAGCATGGCCACCCTCACTCCCTATTTTTCGGCTAACCGCACTGTAAAAGAATACACGGAGAAATACTACCTGCCCGCGGCAGATGCCTATCTCGCTCGCGCAGCCCACAACAGCGCCCTGGGCAGCAGGATCGTCCACTGGAAACAGGATATGGATCAGCACTGGCCCCATCTCCGGTTCGGGGAAATGAAAGTGACAACAGAAGGAGCAGGCGAGTCCGTCCATCACTTCGAAGTTCCCGTGTTCCTCCAGGGGCTCGATCCCCATGCGATTAGAGTGCAGCTGATAGCCGGAGCCCTGCCCGGCGGTGACATATTCCGGATAGAGATGGAACCATCCGCAGGAGAAGGAACGCCGGAAGGGGAATGGGTACAATACAGCGCAACAGTAGCCGCCAACAGACCCGCCAGCGACTTTACACCCCGGATCATCCCCCGCAACGAAGAGGCACAGATCCCTCTCGAATACGGGAAGGTCCTCTGGTTACATTAAAAATCGTTGCGTTATTCGTGGTAAATAGGTAAATTATATTACCTAAGCTATTATTTTATGAGAAGAACTGTGCTGCTTTCCCTTGCCTTATATTCCATCCTCCTGCTCACTGGCTTCGTCGTTTCGGCGCAGCAGGCAGACACGTCCATCAAGACCCGGACGATGGAAGACATCGGGGCTCATTACGATGTCTATAAAAAAATAGCCCTTCAGATCTGGGACTATGCCGAAGTAGGGTACAAAGAGGTCAAAAGCTCCGCACTGCTCCAAAAGACCCTGTCCGATGCAGGGTTCGCGGTAAAGGCAGGCGTAGCCGAAATTCCTACCGCCTTTGTAGCCACCTATGGCTCCGGCAAACCTGTCATTGGCATCCTTGCGGAATTCGACGCACTCCCCGGTCTGTCACAACAGGCCATTCCGGAAAAGTCCCCTATAGAAGGGAAAAGCGCAGGCCATGGCTGTGGTCATAATCTTTTTGGCACCGCCTCTGTCGCTGCGGGCATCGCCATAAAAAACCTGATCGCGGGCAAAGCCTTCAGCGGCACCATTCGCGTATATGGGTGTCCGGCAGAAGAAGGAGGTTCCGGAAAAGTCTATATGGTCCGGGCAGGGCTGTTCAGTGATGTGGACGTGGTCATACACTGGCATCCGGGTGCGGAAAATGATGTCACACTCACAAGCGCGCTGGCCAATAAGTCGGCCAAATTCAGATTTCACGGGCTGGCAGCACATGCAGCAGCCTCTCCCGATAAAGGACGCTCGGCCCTGGATGGCGTCGAGTCAATGGACTATATGGTCAATATGATGCGGGAGCACATTCCCCAGGAGACCCGTATTCATTATGTCATCACCAATGGCGGGAAAGCCCCAAATGTAGTGCCCGATTTTGCAGAGGTATACTACTATGTACGCCATCCCAGAAAAGAAGAGGTGGTCCGGATCTTCGACTGGGTGGTACAGGCAGCCCAGGGGGCGGCGATGGGCACCCAGACCACCGTCGATTACGAGATCATCGGCGGTACTCATGACCTGCTGCTCAACAGGGTACTCGCAGAGGACATGCAGCAAAACCTTCTCCGCGTAGGCGGCGTCACCTATACACCTGCGGAAATGGAATTCGCCCGTAAGCTCCAGGCAACTTTTACTTTCAAGGCGCCGGATCCCGGGACTGCGGCCGACATCCGGCCGCTGAAAGAAGAAAATGATGCAGGCGGAGGCTCGACGGATGTCGGCGACGTCAGCTATGCCGTCCCTACTGTTGGATTGAATACCGCCACCTGGGTACCCGGTACACCCGCTCATAGCTGGCAGGCCACCGCTTGCGGGGGAACGGACATCGGTATAAAAGGTATGATGGTGGCGGCAAAGACCATGGCCCTCACCGCCATTGATCTCTACCGCGATCCCGGTCTGGTGGTCCGGGCAAAAGAAGAGTTTATCCATGATAAGGGAGATTATCAATATAAGGCACTGCTGGGTGACAGAAAACCCGCCCTTAATTACAGAGACTGATCAACATCTTGCATCGCCTTATTCCCCGCCCGATTAGGAGGTCTGCCGCCGGGCTATTAACTTTACAAAAAGGACCCTTCCATGAATTTTCGCGTCGCCCTCGTGTTACTCCTGCTTTTTTCCCTATCCGGCTATTCCCAGCCACCCACAGACTGGAATGCCTTTTACCAAAAGCTGGATGTAACGGCTTATCGCGGATTGAAATTCAAAGTACAGGCATCAGTCCGCATAGAAGCCATCGACTCCAATGCAGAAGCCAGGATCTGGGTACGCATCGATAACGCAGATCACACAAAAGGCTCTTATAATAATATGGCGGACAGACCCATTCGAAACAAAGAATGGCAGACTTACACCGTCGAAGGCAGGGTCGACAAAATGGGTCAATACCTGAATTTTGGCGGCCTCTTTTATCATAAAGGCATTTTTTACTACGATGACTTTCACGTATACATACAGAATAAGGCGGGTGATTGGGATGACTTAGACCTTCCGGAAAGTAATTTTGAAAGTTATGCAGACATCATCGAACAGAACTGGCATTTTTTTAATATCAACTCGCCTTATGTTCATTCCATTACGACAGAGAATCCCGCAAAAGGCAACAAAGCGATGAGGATAGACGGTTCCCTGGCCCACGTCACGCTGCCTTATGGCAAAAATGACAGCATAGGGAAATATGCCATTGTCAACGGTATCCGCATTTATTACGAAGAATATGGGAACGGGGAGCCCCTGCTCCTGCTGCATGGTAACCGGGGCTCTATCGCCGACTTCAGCGGGCTCATACCTGGTCTGTCGCAACAATTCCACGTCATCGCCGTAGATACAAGAGGACAGGGCCGCAGCTACGAAGACGGCAGACGTTACACCTATGAGCTCTTTGCACAGGATATGGCCGCCCTGCTGGATCATTTGCAGCTGGACAGTGTAAACATATTGGGATGGAGCGATGGGGGTAACACAGGCCTGATCATGGCCATGAAGTATCCAAAGAAAGTAAAGAAGCTGGCGACGATGGGCGCCAATATATTTATAGACGAGACAGTAGTGGACCCTCCTGTTATTAAGGAGCTGCAGGACCAGCTGGACGAAATAAAAGATGACTCCAGCTTCCATGCCAATAATGAACGCAGACTGATCCGCCTCGTACTCACAGAGCCCCGCCGTATTTTCTCAGATCTCGAGTCCATACAATGTCCCGTGCTCGTCATGGCAGGAGAAAAAGATGCAATAAAACAGGAACATACCCGCCAGATCGCGGGGCATATTCCTCATAGTCAGCTGCTTATTTTCCCGAAAGGGACACATTATTATCCGGAAGAGCACCCGGCTGATTTCATCAAACGGGTAGGGGATTTCTTCCTGGTGAATTGATCATCATAAATTGACGACATTACATGCATGACTTCCGAAAGGACAATACTAACACCCCTCACCGAAAATGATCTGCCCCTCATGCGGGAAATGGCCCGGGAGCAGGACACATTTAAATATTTGAAAAAGCTCCGCATAATGACAGCAGCGGAATATGACAAATTCCTGCTGACAAAACTTGAACAAATACAAAATAGAACCGGCTATCATTGGGCCGCCTGGCTAAAAACAGACCACAGTTTTGTCGGCGCCTTAAACCTCAATCCCGTGACAGGCACAGACAAACTACAGATCGGCTGTCAATTGAAAAGAGCGTGCTGGCAGCAGGGATTTGCATCAGAGTTGATGAAAAGCATCCTTGACTTCGCCATATACGAATTGAAGTTGCCTGAGGTCTATGGCCTGTTTGAAAAAGAAAATGTCGCTTCCAGGAAACTATTGGAAAAGCTGGGTTTTGTCCCGCTGGAGGTCCGTCTTTTGCAGGAAGTGGAAGTAGCATATTATCACTATGTCGCGTCAAAATAGCATTGTGGTCCGCTACTGGCGCCACTGCGGTTAGGAGACGAATTTCCGCAACACTTTTTCCATTTCCGCCGTGATCTTATCATTGGACAAATTGCCAATGCTGCCTTCATGGGTATGGTGCAGTCCCTGGTGATAGTCAAAATGAAAGGCCCCCTTTTCTATCTGGTTACCCACCTGTTTGTAGGCTTCCCGGAAGGGCACGCCCTGGTTGACCAGTTCATTGACAGCTTCCACGCTGAACAGGTATTGGTATTTGGCGTCTTCCAGGATGCCATCCTTTACCTGTATGTTCGATAACATCAGCCTGGTCATTTGCATACAGGCTTTCCCTTCTTCGATGGCGGGGAAAAGTATTTCTTTTGTCAGCTGGAGATCCCGGTGATAGCCCGAAGGAAGGTTAGTAATCAGGAGTGTGAGCTCATTGGGTGTGGCCTGGATCCTGTTGCATTTGGCGCGGATGAGCTCAAATACGTCGGGATTCTTTTTATGGGGCATGATGCTGCTGCCCGTCGTCAGTTCCGAAGGGAAGGAGATAAAACCGAAGTTCTGGTTGATATACAGACAGCAGTCCATGGCCAGCCGGCCGAGTGTCGCGGCGATGGAGGCCAGGGCCATAGCGACTATTTTTTCTGTCTTGCCACGGCTCATCTGCGCATATACGGAATTGTAATTAAGGGTGGCAAATTGCAGGCTGCGGGTGGTCTGTTCCCTGTTCAGGGGGAAGGAAGAGCCATAACCGGCGCCGCTGCCGAGGGGATTTTTATTGGTGACGTGGTAAGCAGCGGCCAGCAGCTCCAGGTCGTCTACGAGACTCTCCGCATAGGCGCCGAACCAGAGACCGAAGGAGGATGGCATGGCTATCTGCAGGTGTGTATACCCTGGCAAAAGAATCCCTTTGTATTGTTCACTAAGGCTGATCAGGAGATCAAACAGCTGTTTGGTCTCTTCTTTCAGGGCCAGCGTCTGGGCGCGTAGATAAAGCTTGATGTCCACGGCCACCTGGTCATTACGGCTACGTCCACTGTGGATCTTTTTACCAGCTTCCCCGATGCGCTGGGTAAGCAGCCATTCCACCTGGGAATGGACGTCCTCGATGTCTTTTTCTATGACGAATTTTCCGGCACGGATCTCAGCCAGGATATTGTTCAGCTCCTTGTGGATGAGGACAAGGTCTTCCTTGTTCAGCAATCCGACGCTTTCCAGCATTTCGGTATGCGCCAGCGAGCCCAGCACATCGTATTCCGCCAGCAGCACATCGAAATCCTTGTCACGGCCTACGGTAAAGGTCTCTATCTGTTGGGAAGTGCTGGTGTTTTCCTTGCTCCAAAGTTTTTGTCCACTCATTGTTGATGCTTTTGAGGAGCCAATACGGGCTCCAATAAATCAATATAGGATACGATGCCCTGGTGAATTTCATCCAGGTAAATATATTCATCCGCCGTATGGCTCCTGGCTGAATCCCCGGGACCTGACTTGAGCGCAGGGAAGGGCATAAGGGCCTTATCGGAGGTGGTGGGACTGCCATAGCATTTCCTGCCTGCCCGGATCCCTGACAAGACGACGGGATGATCGACGGGAATGGAGGAGGAGCGCATCCGCAGGCTCCTCGGTGTCACTTCGCAGAAACAGTGTTCCCCGATGGTGGCCAGGATCTGTTCAAAGGTATATAGCTCGTTTACCCGCACGTCCACTACAAAATGACATTGGGGTGGTACGACATTATGGGCCTTGTTATCGGTGTCGATGACAGTGACGCTCATTTTTACGGGGCCTAAGAGGTCAGAGACCCGGGGAAAATGATAGGTACGGAACCATTCTATATCGCGTATGGCCTTGTAGATGGCATTGTCCCCTTCTTCCCGGGCGGCGTGGCCGGCTTTTCCATGTGTCATACAGTCGAGGACCAACAGTCCTTTTTCTGCTACGGCCAGCTGCATTTGGGTGGGTTCTCCCACGACGGCCCAGTCTATCTTTCCCAGCACGGGCAGCAACAGCTCAATACCCTGGTGTCCGGAGATCTCTTCTTCGGCGCTGGCTGCCAGTAAAACGTTGTGATTAAGGTCCTGTCTTTCGTAGAAATGCAGAAAGGTGGAGATAAGGGAAACGAGACAGCCACCTGCGTCATTGCTGCCCAGTCCGAAGAGCCTTCCTTCCTTTTCAATGGGAGAGAAAGGGTCCAGGGTATAGTTCTTATTGGGCTTCACCGTATCATGGTGAGAATTGAGCAGGAGGGTGGGTTTGGCAGGATCGAAATATTTATTCCGGGCCCAGACATTGTTTTGCAGCCGTTGGGCGGGAATGCCCCGGGTCTGTAAATAACTTTCTATCAGCGCAGCCGTCCTGTCCTCTTCCTTGCTGAAAGAGGGGATGGCTATCAGCTGACGAAGCAGGTCTGTTGCGGCTGTTTGTAATATATGGAGATTGGGACTATGCATGTACGATGGTTGTTCCTGCCGCGCCTTCTAATAGCAGGGGTAATTGTTCGGCGCGTCCGATGATCACCTTTTTCACACCACTCTTTACGGCGGCAAAGGCATTGTCTAATTTGGGGATCATACCGGCGAAAATGACCTGCTGTTCTTTCAGCCGGGTGTAATACACCGGATCGATGCGGCTGATGACGGAGCTGTCGTCTTCTGCGTTCAGCAGTACCCCACTTTTTTCAAAGGAATAAATGAGGCTGGTGTCGAATGTGCTGCAAAGAGCCCGGGCTATCTCCTGTGCGATGGTATCTGCATTGGTGTTCAGCAGCTGCCCTTTTCTGTCATGGGTGATGGGGGCAAAAACGAGTGTTTTGTCCAGCATCAGCAGACTGGTAAGCAGACTGGCGTCCACGGCGTCCACATCGCCGACATAACCGTAATCGATGGTGGGATGTACTCTCTTGTGGGCGAGGATGGCATTGCCATCTGCACCCGTGAGACCCATGGCGTTGCAGCCGCGGGCCTGCAAATGGGCTACGATATGCTTATTGATGGTGCCGGCATAGACCATCGTGACGATCTTCAGTGTTTCTGCATCTGTGATCCGGCGGCCATCGATCATCTGTTGTTTGATGCCCAGCCCTTCCGCCACTTTGGTGGCCAGCTTACCACCGCCATGGACGAGGATCTTTTTGCCTTTTACGGCGGCAAAAGCATCGAGGAAGGAAGCCAGCTTTGACTCGTCGTCGATGATGTTGCCGCCTATTTTAACGATGGATAATTCCATGAACTATTTTTTTAGTAATTCCGCCAGCACGGCCTGGGCTGCCCAGACACGATTGGAGGCTTCCTGCGTAACGATGCTGGAAGCTGAGTCCAGGATCTCATCGCTGAGTTCTACATTACGCCGCACGGGTAAGCAATGCATCACTTTGGCATGATTCGTCAGCTTCATCTTTTCATTGGTGAGCATCCACTCGGGGTCATTACAATAGATCTTCCCGTAGTCTGTATAGGTGCTCCAGTTCTTCACATAGACGAAGTCGGCATCTTTCAAGGCCTCATCCTGGTTATGAGTGATGGTGGCGCCTTTGGTGAATTGGGTATCCAGCTCATAGTCCTCGGGATGGGTGATGACGAAGTCGGCTTTGCCCCAGGCGTTGACCCACTGGGAGAAGCTGTTGCCCACGCACTGGGGCAGGGCCTTGACATGGGGCGCCCAGGTGAGGACTATTTTTGGTTTGCGGCCGCCGCCTCCGATGCCGCCGTCGTGCTGCAGCTGTTCCGTAATAGTGATAATATCCGTCAGGCTTTGCAGTGGGTGCAGGGTAGCGCTCTCCAGGCTGACTACGGGGATACCGGAATATTTGATGAATTGTTTGATGTATAGCTCGCTGTAGTCATCTTCCTTATTCTTCAGGGAAGGGAAGGTGCGGATACAGAGTATGTCAAAATAATTGCCCATAATGGGGGCTGCATCTTTTACGTGTTCCACCGTATTACCGCTCATGATGGCTTCTTCTTCAAATTCCAGGGCCCAGCCTTCCTTGTCCACATTGAAGACGATGGCTTCTGCGCCGAGGTTCTGTGCGGCTATCTGGGTACTGAGACGGGTACGCATACTGGGGTTGAGGAATAACATCCCGATACGTTTGTCAGCGCCGAGCTTTTTGTCTTTCAGGGGATCAGCCTTATAGGCCAGGGCTGATCTTACCAGGCTGTCGATGTCCGTTACGTCGTGAGCAGAAATGAAGTTCTTCATGATTCGGTGTTATTTGAAATGGGACATATTTATTTTGCAGACGCCCCCGCGGGTGCGTGGATCTCTTCGTCGATGGCTTCCAGGAAGGCCTCTGCGTCTTTTCTCCGAAGGGCCAGTGACGGCAGCAGACGGATGACGTTGGGTTTTGCTTCGCCGGTGAAAATGTAGCTGGAGAAGAGAAGCCGTTTGCGCAGATCCTTGAGCTGATCAGGTACATCGAAACCGATCATCAGCCCTTTACCCCGGACATTCTGCAGCTGGGGCATCTTCTTCAATTCTTCCATAAGGAAATATCCGGTCTGATTAGCATTGTGCATGAGCTTTTCCTGTTCCATCACTTCCAGTACGGCGAGCGCTGCGGCACATGCGAGATGGTTACCACCGAAGGTAGTGCCGAGCATACCGTGTTTAGGCTGGATCTCGGGAGCGATAAGGATGCCGCCGATGGGGAAGCCGTTGCCCATGCCTTTGGCCATGGTATAAATGTCGGCGTTTACAGCAGCATGGTCATGGGAGAAGAATTTCCCCGTCCGGCCATATCCGCATTGTACACCGTCGGCAATGAATACTGCGTTGTGCTTGTAACAAAGTTTCCGGATCATCTGCAGGAAGGAGGCCGATGCTTCGCGGATGCCGCCTACGCCCTGTATGCCTTCTACGATGACGGAGGATATTTCATCTCCATTGGTTTTGAAGCAGGCTTCGAGGGCCACTTCGTCATTGAAGGGCAGGAAGATGACGTTGTCTGTCTGGTTAATGGGGGCTACGATGGCGGGGTTGTCCGTCACGGCTACGGCCAGGGAGGTCCTGCCATGGAATGATTTGGTGAAGGCCACCACCTTTTTCCTGCCGTTGTGGAAGGATGCCAGTTTCAGGGCGTTCTCATTTGCCTCTGCGCCGGAGTTGCACAAAAAGAGCTGGTAGTCAGGGCGACCGGACACCTTACCCAGTTTTTCTGCCAGTTCCTCCTGCAGGGGCATGCGTACGGAGTTGGAATAGAAACCCACTTTGTTCAGCTGTTCCGTGATGCGCTGTACATAATGGGGATGGGTATGCCCGATGGAAATGACGGCATGACCGCCATAGAGGTCCAGGTATTGCTGGCCGGCCTGGTCCCATACGTAAGAACCTTTTGCCTTTGCAATGGTGATGTCATAAAGGGGGTAAACGTCGAAAAGTTTCATATATTCTTTTTTAGTGCGAAGGGCGGGCCCGAATGGGGTCTCATCCCTCGCCTGGTTAAAATGCGTTGGCTTTTAAATGGAGCCCGGTTGTCTCTTCCAGCCCGAAGAGCAGGTTCATATTCTGAACGGCCTGACCGGAGGCTCCCTTTGTCAGGTTGTCGATGGCAGAATGGATCACTAGCTGGTCTTCATGCTGCTCCAGCTGGATCAGGCATTTATTCGTATTCACGACCTGTTTCAATGAAATAGGCTTGCGGCTTACGATGGTAAATGGATGATCTTTATAGAAGTCTTCATAGAGGGCCAGGGTCTTTTCCAGCGTTGATGTACAGTGGAGCTGGCTGCTTACAAAGATACCTCTTGTGAAGTCTCCACGCCAGGGAATGAAGTTAATAACGGGAATGACGGAATCAGCGGCCTGCCGCAAGGATTGGTCTATTTCATTCAGATGCTGGTGTGTCAGGGTCTTATACGCCTGGATATTATTGGCGCGCCAGGAGAAGTGAGCCGTGGGGGAAAGGCTTTGGCCTGCGCCCGTACTTCCCGTGATACCCGTGGTATACACATGCTGCAGCAGCCCTGCCTTGGCCAGGGGCAGCAATCCCAGTTGGATAGCAGTGGCGAAACAGCCAGGATTGGCGATGTGCCTTGCGCTCCGGATGGTCTCTCTGTTCAGCTCAGGCAGACCGTAGATGACAGGCTGACCATCGATGAGGGGAGGCTGATGGGCGGTGTGCAGGCGAAAGTCCTGTGAAAGATCAATTATATGCAGGCTTTCCGGCCATTTATTATTTTCGGCGATGAATTTTTTTGCTTCGCCATGACCGACACAGAGGAAGAGCACGTCGATGTTCGTATGCCACTCCGCATCGAATTTCCTTTCTGTCTCTCCCAGCAGGTCCTCATGTACTTCATAGAGCGCTTTTCCTGCATTGCTCTTGCTGTGTACAAAGGTCAGCTCCACGCCCGGGTGATTGAGCAGGATCCGTAGCATTTCTCCACCGGTGTAGCCTGCGCCGCCGATGATGCCTGCCCGTATAAGCTTTGCGTTTGCCATTTCTTTTGTTTAAACTTTACTTGTCTCTATTCTGTCGCCGATGGTAGTGGGCTGGGAACAGAGGATAAATTCCAGGTCTTCTTTCTCCTTATTGAGGATACGGTGACGGAGCCCTGGTCTGATTTCCAGTCCCTGCTGTGCGTAAACTTCGATGTCTCCTTCTTCTGTCTGGAAAAGGGCCTTGCCTTTCAGGATAAAAAAGAACTGCCGGGCAAACCGGTGAAAGTGTTCTGCCTCGGCTGTGCCGGGTGGCATCCTTTCCAGTTTAACGGACATGTCCGGATTGTCTACCAGGTTCCAGCCATCGCAGTGGTTACCCCACCCATAATGCTTTAATGACTCGGACCTTGAGACGGGTTTCACTTGGCAGCCTCGTTGACTTTATGATAGATGGCGGCCTGGTTACCGAAGATCTTTGCAAATCCTTTTACGTCGTCGCCGGACCATCCTTTATTCATTTCACCATAGCTGCCGAACTTGCTGCTCATGAGGTCATGAGGGCTTTCGATGCCTGTCACCGTGAAACGGTAGGGCTGGAGGGTGACGAAGGTCTTACCGGTGACGGTGACCTGGGTGTCCTCCAGGAACTTCTCAATGTTGCGCATCGTAGGGTCCAGCATCTGACCTTCATGGAGCCAGTTGCCATACCAGGTGCTGAGCTGGTCCTTCCAGTATAACTGCCATTTGGTGAGGGTATGTTTTTCCAGCAGGTGATGGGCCTTGATGATGATGAGGGGAGCGGCGGCCTCGAAGCCTACACGACCCTTGATACCAATGATGGTATCGCCTACATGGATATCCCGGCCTATACCATAGGGCTGTGCAATAGCCTGGAGATATTGGATGGCCTGTACGGGGTGCGCGAATTTTTTCCCGTCCACGGCCACGAGCTGGCCTTTTACAAATTCCAGCTCCAGCTGGCGGGTGCCTGTCTCCGAGACAGGGGTGGGCCAGGCTTCTTCCGGTAGATATTCTTTGGACGTGAGGGTCTCTTTTCCACCGACGGAAGTGCCCCAGAGTCCTTTGTTGATGCTGTATTTGGCCTTTTCTGCGTTCATTTCCACGCCATGTTCCTTTAGAAAGGCAATTTCTTCTTCACGGCTGAGGCGGAGGTCCCGGATGGGGGTGATGATCTCTACGCCGGGGAGCATGCTCTGGAAGACCATATCAAAACGCACCTGGTCGTTACCGGCGCCGGTGCTGCCATGGGCGACATAGGAGGCGCCTGTTTTTTTAACGTGTTCGGCAACCGCGATGGCCTGTACCATTCTCTCCGCGCTGACGCTGAGAGGGTAGGTGGCATTCTTCAGGATGTTGCCGAAAATGAGGTATTTAATACAGCTGTCGTAATATGCTTTGGTGACATCCACACATTCGAAAGTGGCTACGCCCAGGCTTTTTGCGCGGGCGGCTATCTGTTCTACTTCCTTGTCGCTAAAACCGCCCGTATTTACGGTGAGGGCATGTATTTCCAGTCCTTTGATTTTTTGAAGGTAGATGGCGCAATAGGTGGTGTCCAGTCCGCCGCTATAGGCCAGTACGACTTTATTGTTCATGATCTGTCTTATGAATTTTTGTTGGGTGAATGTGGTTAGAAATTGAAAAATGTGTGGAACAGAGACCGGTGACGTTTTGCTGTCTCGGGGGCTGCGCCACCTTTCTGCTGTCCATCGCCGCTATTTGCCGGGTGGTCATGGTGCTTCATAAAAGGGGCCAGCAATTTCCACTGCTTAATACGCATAAAGCGTTCATACAACCTGGAATGTTTAGTAAAATCCTGGGTGGTCTCTTCGGGTTCATAATGGTCTTTGGGATCATAGAGCATGGCCGTACACATACAGTTCTTTCTTTCCTTGCTCATAAGGATCTCGTAGTTGACGCAGCTTTTGCAGCCCGCCCAGAAAGCATCGTCCTGCGTGAGCTCCGAATAAGTGACGGGCTCATAGCCCAGATCAGAGTTGATCTTCATAACGGCCAGACCGGTGGTGAGGCCAAAGATTTTGGCTTCGGGGAAAGTCTTGCGGCTGAGCTCAAAGATCTTCTTTTTGATCATTTTGGCGAGCCCGCTCTTCCGGAAGGTAGGCGAGACGATGAGGCCGGAGTTGGCGACATATTCCCCATGGCTCCAGGTCTCGATATAACAGAAACCGGCCCAGATGTCGTCCTCGGTAAAGGCGATGACGGCCTTCCCCTCCCGCATCTTCTGCTGGATGTATTCGGGACTTCGCTTGGCAATACCGGTACCCCGGGCCTTGGCGGAGGACTCCATCTCGTCGACAATGATCTGTGCGAAATCCTGGTGGGTTTCGTCGGCAATTATTATTTTGAATTGTTGTTGTTCCATTTTGTTCTGTACTTTTCCTGGTACGCTTAAAGAGTAAAAATTGTGCCTCCATGCGTGGGACGAATGAATTAAGAGATCAACCGTCCGTGGGAGGGAATGAGATACCGGACTCTGCCCGGCAGCTGGCTATGGTAATGAGTATCAACGTCGCACCCAAAAGGGAACCGGGCGAACGGAAAAAACTGTGCACAGGGGCGCAGCAAAAAACCCACGCTTGTTGAAGGCGTGCAATATCACTAAGTAGTGTGATATGGGTGAGTTTTTTTTCATTTCAATTGAGATGAAATTGACTTAGATGTTTTTAACGATGCAAAGGAAAACATTTTTTTGGTGGGAAGTGGAATTTTTATGTCATTTTTTGAACATTTAACCCTTTCTTAAATCAATTTTAATAATAATATATTGAATAGTGGGGCTGAATGACAAAAAACATGGTTCAGGGGGGATGATAATAGACCCGTATCTTACCTGACACCCATCAAAAAAGGATACTGCCATGCGTAAACATCTCACGTTGTTATTATATGCCCTGGCCCTGGCCAGGCTGGTGATCTCTTATTTCCTGCAGGACCCTGTTTATCAACCGCATCGCGATGAACTGCTGTACCTGGCTGAAGGACAGCACCTGGCCTGGGGATATATGGAAGTGCCGCCCTTGCTGAGCGTCTTTGCCGGCTGGACGCAGTTATTAGGCGGGGGGCTGTTCTGGATAAAATTCTGGCCGGCTCTTTTTGGATCACTGACTTATTTGCTGGTAGGACGGATGGTGCTGTCGCTGGGCGGGAAGGCATTTGCGTTGTTGTTGAGCTGGCTGCCTTTTGTCATCGGTGTGTATATGCGGCTTTTCTTTCTTTTCCAGCCCAATTTCCTGGAAGTATTCTTTTGGACGGCCATTGGCTATTGTGTGGTCCGTTATATCCAGACGGGGGCTATCTATTATCTCTACCTGATGGGGTTTAGTATTGGGCTGGGCTTAATGAGCAAGTATTCGGTGGGCTTTTATACGCTGAGTGTTTTTGCGGGGCTGGCGCTTTCCCGGTACAGGAACATTTTCAGGAACCGTCATTTTTATTATGCGCTGCTCATCGCCGGGCTGATCTTTCTGCCAAACCTGCTTTGGCAGTACCGGCATCATTTCCCGGTAGCCGTCCACATGCAGGAGCTGCAGCATCAGCAGTTGCAATATGTGCAGCCGCGTGAATTCATCCTCAGCCAGCTGCTTATGAACCTGCCTTATCTATATGTGTGGATAG
>Ga0206922_1076_pt1 | contig 26829 bp, 26 predicted proteins | sample Alteio_BWOrgHeat_63_FD_152976 | JGI IMG/M metagenome (GOLD analysis project Ga0206922, IMG submission 152976) | Enriched cells from forest soil in Barre Woods Harvard Forest LTER site, Petersham, Massachusetts, United States -... | ecosystem: Environmental > Terrestrial > Soil > Temperate forest >... | reverse complement strand
CGAGCGAGAGACGATTCACCTGCGGGATGTGATCGAGTCGGAGACTTTTACCAAAGCGAAGAGCAGACTTGCATTGGCGATGGGCAAGGACATCAATGGCCGTATCGTGACGGCGGACCTAGCGGGAATGCCGCATGTCCTGATTGCAGGCTCGACGGGTTCGGGCAAATCCGTGGCGATCAACGCAATGATCATGTCGTTGCTGTTTCGCACGACCCCGGCGCAGGTGAGGCTCATCCTGGTCGATCCCAAGCGCGTCGAGCTTGGGATGTACGAGGGAATCCCTCACCTGTTTACGCCGATCATCACCGAAGCCAAGTTAGCGGCCAATGCGCTCCGAAACGCGGTGCGTGAGATGGAGCGCCGCCTGAAACTGTTGGCGAGCCGCAGCGTGCGCAATATCGATCAGTACAACGCCAAGCTGGCCGAAAGCGGAATGGCGAGCTTGTTTACCGATGCTGGTGAGGAGGAAACTCCCCTGCCCTACATCGTGATCATCATCGACGAGCTCGCCGACCTAATGATGCTTGACCGGGCCAATGTGGAGGAGTCGATCACCAGGCTGGCGCAGATGGCTCGCGCGGTTGGCATTCATCTCATTCTCGCGACGCAGCGGCCTTCGGTGGACGTCATTACCGGCCTGATCAAGGCGAATGTGCCGACACGGATCAGCTTCCGGCTGGCGTCGAAGGTCGATTCGCGAACGATCATTGACGATAACGGCGCAGAGAGCTTGCTCGGGCGCGGCGATATGCTCTTCCGTCCACCGGGAACCTCGCGACTGATGAGGCTTCATGCGCCGTATGTCAGCGAGATGGAGACCGCGGCGGTTGTCGATTTCTGGAAGGCACAAGGTGAAGCGGAATATGTCGAGGGCTTCCTTGAGGCGCCGAGAGAGGAACGGACGCAGATGGAAGGCGGCTCAGGCGACGAGGAGGAGAACGATGAGCTCTTCGATGATGCCGTACGCCTGGTCTTCGAGTTCGGCAAAGCCTCCACATCCTTACTGCAGCGGCGGCTCCGGATCGGATATGGTCGGGCGGCGCATCTGATCGATCTGATGGAACGCGATGGACTCGTTGGCCCGGCGGATGGATCGCGCCCGCGTGAACTGTTGAAGCACCCGGGCTGGCTGCATGAGGTTCCGGCTTCGATCGATTAGTCTCGATTCAGACGAGTGATGCGGCTACGGCGCGCGTCCCAAGTCCAGCAGAAGAATGAAACTCTCATTCGCTATTGCAGAACCTTCGGATGCCGCGGAACTGGCCGGCCTGCGCAATGCGGCAGCGGAGGAGCTGACGCGGCGGTACGGCGTTGGATCGTGGTCGGGGGAAGCGACGGAAAGAGGCGTCCTCTTCGGCATGCGTCACGGACGCGTGGTAATTGTCCGTCAAGCAAGGCGCATCGCCGGAACGCTGTTACTTCAGAGCAAGAAACCATGGGCGATCGACATTGGCTACTTTTCGCCGGTAAAAAAGGCTATCTATCTGACGAACATGGCGATTCGTCCAGGGTTGCAGCGCCGGGGCATCGGCAGGGCGCTCCTTGAGGAGGCTGAACGCCAGGTAGCGACTTGGCCTGCTGATGCGATCCGGCTGGACGCATTTGACGCTCCGGCGGGTGCGGGAGGATTCTACTTCCGCTGCGGCTTTCGCGAGGTCGGACGCGTCACTTATCGCAACGCACCGCTGATCTATTTCGAAAGACTTGTTGCGGTCGAGGAGAATCCTCTTTGAGACCTTCCAGAAAAAAACGCATCGGGATGACCCGCGGACTGGTGACTGTGGTGCTGGCGGCGCTTATTTCCGCAACTGTGCTGGCGCAAGGCCCGGCCACGACGGAATTGCCGGGGAAGATATTCGCGATTCAAAAGACCTGGGTGATTGGCGGCGAAGGTAACTGGGACTATCTGACGATGGATCCCCTTGCGCTGCTACTGTATGTCGCGCATGGCTCACAGGTACAGATCGTAGACCTGGGCACAGGTACGTTGGCGGGCGTGGTGGGCGGCATGCGCGACGCGCATGGCATCGCCCTCGATCCCTCGAGCAATGCAGCCTTTGTCAGCGATGGGCCGAGCAACGAGGTGAAGGTGTTTGACCGAACCTCGCAGTTGGTAACGGCAACAGTGCGGGTCGGCCCGAATCCCCGCGCGATCGTATTTGACCCTGCTACGCGACTGGTCTTCGCCATTTGCACGGAGGAGGTTCCGACAACACCCGGGCAGATCGGGACAGGAACACGGCAGACAGCCCACCCTCCGGCGCACAGGCAACCAAATGGGCAGACCTACGATCCGGAGTTGCGATCGGTGATCTCAGTGATCGATGCGGATCGGGCGATTCGGCTGGCGGATATTCTACTGCCGGGCAAACTCGGGTTTGCGCAGGCTGACGGCAATGGCTTGATTTACGTGAATATTACGGACCGGAATCAAGTAGCGAGGATCGACGCGAAGGCTATCGACGCGGAAGTACGCCAGCAACCGCACTCGGAAGAAACTTCGACAGCGCCTCACAGTGCGGCAACCAGTGTGACCGGCTCGCACAGCGACGCGCCGAGGATTGTCCACGCCGCGCTGACGGTGGATTGGAGCGACAAAATACATGTGTTCCCACTGGGGGCCGGTTGCGTCAATCCGCGAGGGCTGGCCGTGGATGCAAATCGCGCCCGCCTCTTCGCCGCTTGCGACAACAGTAGGATGCAGGTCATCAATTCCCATGACGGAACAGTGGTTGCGACCCTGCCCACCGGAGCCGGTACCGATGCAATTGCATATGATGCAAATCGCGGACTGATATTTACCTCGAATGGCGGCGACCTGGGTAGTGTTACCGTCATTCGACAGAGCGTGACAGACGGCTACGCCGTCATACAAAATCTGCCCACGCGGCAGCGCGCCAGGACACTTGCGCTCAATGACGGCACGGGGGAGGTCTACGTGGTGACGAATCTATCTGGCTTCGACCTTTCAAAGCCCGGCACCGGTGGTGACACGCACACGCTCCCAGTGGTACAGGCAACGCCGGTCAAGGGCAGCTTCCAGGTACTGGTAATCGGGAACTGAGGGCAAAATCGGGCAGACCTTGGAATCATTGTTCCCTCCCCTGCTGTTATCTAGCCATTGGACGTGCAACAATTTCAAACCAATGACAGTTCCCCCTTCGGACGAAGAGCCTTTACGAAAAATTCTGGTAATCGATGACGATGCGATCAGCCGTGAGTTGCTGACAACGATCCTTGACATCCATGGATTCGTGGTGGAATCGGCTGAGGATGGCGCCGAGGCTCTTGCGCTGCTGGCGAATGGCACCGGACCTGGTTTAATCCTGATGGACACCCAGATGCCCGGATTGAGCGGCGTTAAGCTTGTCGAGTCATTGCGTAGCGCGTCTACGGCCCGCATTGTGGCTATCAGCGGAAGCGAGGTGGGCGAGCAGATACGGCGAGCGACGGATGGGTTTCTATTGAAGCCGATCGACGTGGAAGCGGTCGCAACGATCTTCGACGACGAAGAAGCCGAGGCGACGGCGGTCCAGGAGCACTTTCCGGCCGGGGTAATCGACAGCGAGGCATTGGAAAAGCTTCGCACCATGATGCCCGAGAAGGCCGTACTGGAGATTTTTACTGCGGTTGCCGATGATCTGGAGAAGCGCCTCGGCACGTTGCAGGCAGCGATGCAGGATGACAATGGCGATGAAGTACACAGGATCGCTCATGCCATCAAAGGCGGGTGCGCCATGGCAGGCCTGAAAAGCGCAGCGGAAGTTGCGTCCCGACTGGAGATCGGTACCGACCATCGAACCTGGCCTGAAGAACTATCGCAATTGCACAGTGCGCACCGAGGATTGCAGGGTATTCTAGAAGATGGATTACCGTAGTAACTGAAAGTCACTGCGCTGACACCGTACGCATCTTGAGGCTTGAGGCCGATCCCTGGAGGTACGACTGCAATGGAACGAACTGACCGCCTGATCCGAATTGTCCTGGCAGACGATCATCCTGTAGTACGCATTGGTGTGCGGAACATGCTTTCTGCTCACCCCGGCTTTGAGGTGGTGGGCGAGGCCTCGGATGGTGACGAGGCTATTACGCAGACGCTGGAACTGGAGCCGGATATTCTGCTGCTGGATGTGCAGATGCCGCGGCTGCCCGGCCTGGAAGCGATGCGGGCGATCATGAACGGTACGCCGACGGTCAAGATCATTCTGCTGACTTCAACCATCACGACGCAGCAGATCATTGAAGCGTTGCAGATCGGTGCTCGCGGTATTGTCCTCAAAGACGCGCTGGCGGATCATTTGCAGACCTCGATTCGCACAGTCGTTGCAGGCGACTATTGGATCGGTGGCAAGCGCGTCGTTAATCTTGTCAGTGCCCTGCACACGCTGATGCAGCAAGCCGTGGTGCCGCCGCGCAAGACCTATGGCCTGACTCCGCGAGAACTCGAAGTGGTGGGCTGCATAGTGGAGGGCTGCAGCAATCGCGATATCGCCAAGCAGTTCACGTTGAGCGAGGAGACGGTAAAGCGGCACCTTTCGAATATCTTCGACAAGACCGGCGTGTCGACACGGCTGGAGTTGGCTCTGTTTGCGATTGCACATCAGTTGGTAGCCCCGTCGTAGAGTCCTGCGGCATGGCAACGCGATGCTTGCATATACTTCGTAAATGGAGTTCGCGAAGATTGTGCTCGGCTCGATAGCGGCTGCAATCGTGTACGGAATACTGCACGATCAGGTGACTGCCAGAATCTGTCTCGAATATTTCACCGTCTTCCATCCACATATCTCCGGGCCGCAAACTGCTACTTGGCTTGGCCTTGCGTGGGGTGTAATCGCTACATGGTGGGTGGGAGCCGGACTTGGAGTATGCCTGGGAATTGCGGCTAGGGTCGGCAGGTTGCCGAAGATGCCGGCCCGGCCCCTCACTCCGATGGTAGGCAAACTGCTTGCGGTGATGGCGGTGTGCGCAGCGGTGGCGGGTCTGATCGGTTACCTGAGTGAAGGGATCCCTGCTGAGTACCCCCAGATGTTGCCCGAGCAGCTGCATCGCAGATTCGCAGCGGATTTCTGGGCACAGAATGCTTCCTATCTGACCGGCATTCTCGGCGGCATCGGGCTCTGCATTCATATCTTGATGAGGCGCAGGGCGGCTCGAGCGTCATAGAGGAGACAGTAAAAAGGGCATGAAGATCGCATTCCTGGGATTGGGAAAGATGGGCACTCCAATGGTGGAGCGGCTCATTGCTGCGGGGTACGCAGTCACTGTGTGGAATCGTACGCGGGAGCGAGCCGAGGTACTGGCAAGTAAGGGCGCTCAGGTGGCCGAGTCCGTTGCGGATGCCATGCGCGGGCAGGAAGTAGTGCTGACCTCGCTGATGGACGATGCGGCGCATGAGACAGTTGTCTTTGGCGACGGTGGCGTGCTGGCGGCGCTTGAGAACGGGACAGTGCATGTTTCGCTGAGCACGATCAGCGTGGCCCTTTCACGGCGGCTGACCGAGGAGCACAAGAGACGGAATCAACGATTTGTGGGCGCACCCGTCTTTGGCCGGCCAAACGTGGCGGCGGATGGCAAGCTGTGGATTGCCGCGGCGGGAGCGGAGGACGACATCACGAAGGCTCGGCCTGCGCTTGAGGCGATGAGCCGCGGAGTTACCGTGGTTGGTACGGAGCCGTGGCAGGCTCATGCTCTGAAGCTTGGCGGCAATTTGATGATCACCTCCATGGTGCAGACGCTGAGTGAAGCATTCGTCTTCGCACGGTCGCAGGGGATCGATCCTGCAGTCTTCATTTCGACGGTGAACAGCGCACTCTTTCAGTCGCCGTTCTATGCAGCGTATGCCCAGGTCATTCTTAATCCGCCAGAGAAACCGGGAGCTACTGTGAAGCTCGGCCTCAAGGACACGAGGCTTTTTCGCGAGGCAGCAGCTGCAAGCGGAGTCGAACTGGGCTTGTCGCAATACCTGATGAAGATTCTCGAAACAGCCGTCGCCGACGGGCTCGGCGATGGCGACTGGCCTGTGGGCCAGTACCGTACAGCAGAAACCCTCGCAGACCTGAAGTCCTAGCGCCCGCTTCGGTAATATGAACCCATGAAGCTTACAGGAAAAACTGTCTTTATCACCGGCGCGAGCTCTGGCATCGGCGAGCAAACCGCATATGCATTTGCGGCCGAGGGAGCACGGCTCTTGCTGTGCGCAAGACGCAAGGAGAAGCTTGATGCGGTAGCAGCGGCGGCGCTGGAAAAAGGCGCTGCCGCCGTGCATACCTTTGCGCTGGATGTGCGCGACCAGGTGGCGGTTGCAGCTACGATCGAGGCCCTGCCCAAGGAGTGGTCGTCGATCGACATTCTGGTGAACAATGCGGGGCTGAGCCGTGGGCTCGACAAACTCTACCAGGGCAGCATTGAAGACTGGGAAGAGATGATCGACACCAACGTGAAGGGGCTGCTCTACGTGACGCGCGCGGTGGTGCCGGGCATGGTGGCTCGCGGTTCGGGGCATGTGGTAAATCTCGGGTCGACGGCAGGAGAGCTTCCCTACCCCGGTGGCGCGGTCTACTGCGCGACCAAGGCGGCGGAGAAGTCGATCAACGACGGTCTGCGGCAGGATGTACTGGGGACACCGATCCGGGTGACGAGCATCGATCCGGGGATGGTGGAGACGGATTTCAGCCTGGTGCGGTTTCGCGGAGATGAAGAGCGCGCCGCCAAGGTATACCAGAACATTACCCCCCTGACGCCGGTCGATGTGGCGGACGCGATCGTATGGGCGGTCAGCAGGCCGGCGCATGTGAATATCGCTCACGTGCTGATGACGACAATCGGACAGGCGAACTCGATCCTGTTCCATCGGGACCCGACTGCCACAACGGGAAATACCCGCTAGTGCTAACCGAGCTCTGCGATCTGCTGTTCGATCTGCGCCAGGGCCGCCTCGAGGGCGGCGCGGCGGCCGGAGTTCGAGGTGCGCTGGGAGAGAATGTTCTCCCGCTGAAGATTGAGGGACTGTAACTGGCGAGCGCGATGACTCTTGTCAAGCTGCTGCCGTTTCAGATCCGCAGCATTACCTGACGGGATCGATACCTGCTGGCTTGCCGCCATTTGTTCCTCCACGGATTTGCTTTCCCAACCTCGGGCCATATCCCTATTGTACCGGGGATGGAATGGCGCGACCCCACAATGCGCCGCATGGGCCAACCCGAAGTATGATTGCGGGAATGCGAAGCGAAGAGGAGCAAACATGAAACTGTGGCAGATTCCGGCATTTGGCATCGATTCATTGAAGCTGATCGAACAAGATGAACTACCGCTGAAGGCGGGAGAGGTCAGAGTTCGCGTTCGCGCGATTTCGCTTAACTATCGCGATCTGATGGTTGTACAGGGGAAGTACAATCCACGGCTGGCGATGCCGCGAGTTCCCTGTTCCGATGGCGCTGGCGAAGTGATCGCCATTGGCGGCGACGTCAGGCGATGGAAGCCCGGGGACAGAGTCGCGGGAATTTTCATGCAGAACTGGCTCGACGGCGGTCCTTCGGCAGCAAAAAGCAAGGGCGCTTTGGGCGGCGATATCGACGGAATGGCGGCGACGGAGGTTGTTCTCTCGCAGGATGGGCTGGTTCGGATTCCGGATCACCTGACCTATGAGGAGGCAGCGACGCTTCCCTGCGCGGCCGTGACGGCCTGGAACGCGCTCTTCGCGGTTGCCAATACCCAGCCCGGCCATACTGTGCTGATTCTTGGAACGGGAGGTGTTTCGATATTCGCGTTGCAGTTTGGCAAGATAGCCGGTGCGCGTGTCTTCGGAACCTCAAGCAGCGATGAGAAGCTCGAGCGCGCCAAGGCACTGGGATTGGATGAAGGCCTGAACTACAAGACCAACCCTGATTGGGAAAAGTGGGCCTTTGGGCAGACGGGCGGCGAGGGCGTCGATCTGGTTGTCGAGGTCGGTGGATCAGGGACGCTGCCGCGGGCTTTTAAGGCGTTGAAACATGGCGGGACGGTGGCGCAGATCGGGGTGCTGGCAGGAGTCGCCGATCAACTCGACATCAGGCCGATCTTTGCCAAGCAGTTGCGAATTCATGGAGTGTATGTCGGGTCGCGGGCGGACTTTGTGGCGATGAACGCGGCGGTCACCTCAGCGAAACTGAAGCCGGTGATCGATTGCGTCTTTGGTTTTGAGGAGTTTCCTGCGGCGCTGCGGCATATGGAGGCTGGGGCGCATTGCGGGAAGATTGTGGTTAAGGTGGAGTAGCGAAATGTGAGACTGTCGAGTGCCTTGGAGTAGCGTGGTATAACTTGCCGATTCCACCCGCTCTGGAGAGATTACGTGAAAGTGACGATCGGTTTTGCCGCTGCTCTTGTTATATCCGCGGCCTGTGGCGCTTTGGGAGTACTGGCCGCGCAGCAGGTTACGCAGACGCAGCGCTTTCCCCAGTTTGAAATGAGGATGTGAAGGTGTGGAAGTCGGTGGTGCTGCCCAATGCTCCATTGACGATGCATCGCCATGAGCATCCGCGCGTGATCATTGCGCTGAATGGCGGAACGATGAAGATCGTTGAAAGCACAGGTGCCTCCGAAGAGCATCGCTGGGAGACAGGCAAGGCTTACTGGCTGCCGGCAAATGCCCCAAATACAACACACGCGGACATGAACGCGGGGGACAAGCCGATTGAGGTGATGGTGGTGGAGTTGTTGCACGAGAAATAGCGGCGATCTCTTCAGGCCGCTGTGTTCCCGATCTCCCGGGCCTTCCCTGTAAGCTGATTGCGGTGGATTGAGGCAATGGCCGAATGAAGATCCGCAAGCGAGCTTTTTCATTCATATCAGTATCTGTAGTGACAGTTGCCTGGGCCGCGACATCGACCCTCGCGCAGGTTCGCGGCTCCTACTCACCGGGGTCAACCGTGACAGCGGGCGGTACGGTACCCGATCCGGGATTTTCCTACGCCAACCAGTACTGGTATTTCTCGGCTAGTCAGCTGAAAGGGCCGCAGGGTAAGGTTCTTCCCATTACAGGACAAGCCACCTTCAAGGTTGATAACAACAACCTCACCTACATCCCCAAATTCAAGTTTCTCCGTGCAAATCTGGCCTTTGCAGTAGATATTGAGTTTTCGAACGGTAGTTTCGTCGCGCGCGATCCTCTCGCAGGCGGACCCGAAGTTGGCGCAAGCGCGGCCGGCCCGACCGACACCACCGTTCTGCCCTTTGACTTGGGCTGGCACCTCAAATGGGCCGATCTCCAAACGGGCTACAGCCTTTCAGTTCCGACGGGAAAGTACTCTCCCGGCGCCTCGGATAATGTTTCCGCCGGATTCTGGACCCACTTCTGGCAGGGCGGCGCGACCATCTACCTTTCGAAGAGCAAAGCGACCCAGGCAAGTATCTTCGATGCCTACGGATGGAACACCACGCAACGAGGTACCGGTGTGCATCCGGGACAAAACGAATCCGTAGACTATTCGCTCACACAGACGATTCCTCTTACCGCAAGCGACCGGTGGCCGTTGCAGTTTGGAGGAGCTGGCTATGGCCAATGGCAGACCACGAAAGCCTCTGGGCAGAACCCGATTCGGGAAGAACTTCGATACAGGGTCTACGGAGCCGGCCCGACGATCAACCTGTCTACGCCCTTCAAAGGACTTGCCTTCGGAGCCACCGCCATGTGGGACTACGGTGCGCGGAACACCTACGAGGGCCATGTCATCGTTTTCAACCTTGGATTTAATCTGTAACGCCGCCAAAAGGCTCTCAAACCTCTTGGTCTCAAGGACAGAACGCCCTCCTGTAAGCTGAAGAAGTACGTAATTCCCCTCCGGAACGGACCCGTATTGATTGTCGCCATTGAAGGATTAAAGAAGACCTACGAGGGCAAGCAGCCTGTCGTTGCCCTCGCCGGGATCGACTTGCAAGTAAATCAGGGCGAGATTTTCGGGCTGCTGGGGCCAAACGGTGCAGGCAAGACGACGACCATTGGCATCTGCACGACGCGCACTCTGCTTACCAGCGGCCTGGTGCGCATCGCCGGCATTGACGTTGTAAAACATCCGGCGCAGGCGCGCAAACATATCGGTGTCGTTCCGCAATTCAACACGCTCGATCGATCGCTCACGATCTACGAAAATATTTACTTTCACTGCCGGTATTTCGGTCTTTCTCATTTGAGCGCCAAAGACCGCAGCAACGAGTTGCTGAATCAGTTTCTGCTGGCCGAGCGGGCAAAGGCATATCCAAATCAGCTTTCGGGCGGCCTTGCGCAGCGAGTGCAGATTGCGCGCGCGATTGCGCACCGGCCTACTGTTCTCTTTCTGGATGAGCCGAGCGCGGGGCTCGATCCACAGAGTCGCATCGCGATGTGGAGTGCAGTGAGTGAACTGCGCAAGGAAGGGATCACGGTGGTGCTGACGACCCACTACATGGAAGAGGCCGATGAGCTCAGTGACCGCGTCGGTATCGTGGATCGCGGGCGCATGCTGGCGCTCGATGCTCCGCAAAAGCTCAAGGAGAGATTCGGAGCGCAATCGGTGATCGATTTGAAGCTGCGCAATCTCGACGGAGCCGAGGCGATCGCTAGCGAATTGCGGCAGCGCGATGGCGTCCAGAGCGTAGAGGCTACTCCGGAGGGGCTGCGGGTGATCGCGGGCAGCGCCGACGGACTGCTGCCGGAGATCATCCAGTTCTGCTCGAGGCTGGGGCTGAGAGATATTTCAATCACTGAGCCTAGTCTGGAGACGGTCTTCATCCATCTGACGGGGAGGGATCTGCGTGAGTAGCCAGACGAGCGGAGCAATGTTTCTGAAGGCATTCGCGGGACTCTATCTGCGCGACCTGCGGGTGCTGAGCCGGGAACTCGGGCCTTTCGTGTTGCGCGTGGGCATGCAGCCGCTGCTGTTTCTCTTCGTCTTCACCTCGGTCATGCCGCATATATCGGGCGGAAATCCGATGGCGGCCGGCGGTGGCGCGGCGTTTGGGACGATCCTCTTGCCGGGCCTGATGGCGGTCGCGATCATGTTCAGCGGCATCGCCGCGGTGGCGCTGCCGCTTTCGAGCGAGTTTGGCATTACCCGCGAGATCGATGATCGCGTAATGTGCCCCTTGCCCGTTTGGGCCGTGGCGGTAGAAAAGGTCTGCTTCAGTGCGCTTCAAAGCATCGTGGCTGCCCTGCTGGTGATTCCAATGGCCATTCTGATTCCGGCGAAGTCGGTTTATCCCGAGATTCACAACTGGCTGCTCTTTGCGGTTGTGTTGGTCATGTCGAGCCTCTTGGCCGGGGCGCTGGGGCTGGCGATCGGATCGAGCGTGCCGCCGAAGAATATTGGCCTGATTTTTTCGATTATCGTGGTGCCCATTACTTTTCTGGGATGCGTCTATTACCCGTGGGCCGGGCTGAAACAAATTCCGTGGCTCAAGGTAGCGGTTCTGTTCAATCCGATCGTATATATCAGTGAGGGGCTGCGGGCCTCGGTCACGCCGAGTGTCGGACACATGCCGATTTGGGCTATCCTGCTGGCGTTAGTCTTTTTCCTGGTCGTTCTCGGCCGCTTTGGAATTCGGAATTTTCTGCGGCGGGTAATTTCTTGATGCGACAAGGTCATGATGCGGCGGGGCGCGCCGATTCACTAAGAGTTGAGGTTTGATTTGTTGTTGAAGACATGGAGGGTGCCGGTTTTAGTCGCGGCCCCGGCGCTGATCGCCGTAGCGGGCTGTGGCGGGCGTGTCTCTGCCTTCAGTGGCCTGAACAGTTCGGCGATTACAATCCATGCCGCAACTAGTCGGGTCGATACGAGCCGGACTATCCGGTACACGGCAACCATGGCAAACGGGGAGACGGCGAATGTAGCATGGTCGGTAGCCGGCGGCGATCCGAGTGCAGGAGCGGGCAGCATCACCGCGGACGGCGTATACACCCCTCCCAGCTATCTGACTCGCGACTCAGTCACCGTCGCCGTGAAAGCGGTGGCCGCGGAAGCGGCGTCTGAATCGGATGCAGCGACGAATAGTGCGACTTTGATCGTAACTCCGGGCTTTTTGCAGCCTCTCACGCCCGGCAATCTCTCGCTCGGAGCGAGTAGCACTGCCACAATCTCTGCCTCGATGGCTGAGGTCGGTGGCAGCGGCGGGATTCGATTCAGCCTGGCCAGCGACGCTGCGGGCACTCCAGGCGGTGCAGGTACGCTGAGCGCGCCGGACTGTGTCCGTGGCTCGATCCGCGGCGGCAACCCGGCTTATACCGTCTGCTCCGTGATCTACACGGCGCCGACCACGGTTGCGGCTTCGGAGTCGGTCTATGTGATCGGGAAGGTCGCCCGAGGAGATGAGCCGCCGTCCGGCTCTGCGGGCACGATCAGCTGGTCTCGTGTGTTGCTCAATGCTGCGGGAATCAGCAGCAATCCTGCGGCGCATCAGGCGCACCTTGCAGTTCCCGTGATGCTCGGTTCATCGAGTGGAAACAACTCCGATTACGATACGAACCTTGGTCAACTCTCTGACTGCTGCGGTGGCACACTGGGAGCGCTGGTTCAGGATGCGAGCGGCAACCGCTATGTGTTGAGCAACGACCATGTGCTGGCTCGCAGCGACCAGTCGACGGCCGGGGAGACCATCATTCAACCCGGACTCATTGATAACGGCTGCACACCGTACGGCTTTGGCCCGGGCACGACTCCTGTGGCGTCTCTGACCGGATATCCAGCGATGAGCTCGCCGGCGACCAATGTCGACGCTGCTATCGCCCGCGTTTCGCCCGCGATGGTTGACGCAAAGGGCAGCATCCTGGAACTCGGAGCCAAACAGCAGGATGGAACACTGGCCGCGGCACCGCCGGGGATTTCGTCGAGCAACGGGCGAGGTGAGCCCGCTACGCTCGGCATGATGGTGGCCAAGAGCGGCCGTACGACAGGGCTGACCTGCGCGGCCGTTTCAGCGGTGAACGTCGATGTTGTCGTCGACTACTTCAGCGATTGTGCCGAGACCGAGCACGCCATGACGAAGACCTTCACCAACCAGATCGCGATTGCTGGCACGAACTTCAGCGATGCCGGCGACTCGGGCGCGCTGGTGGTAGATACTGCGAACGCTGAGCCGGTGGGACTTTTTTTTGCCGGCGGAACAGACGCTAACGGAGTCGAGCAGGCGATTGCCAACCCCGCTGGGGAGGTTCTTGCGGCGCTCGATGCGCAGGTTCCCGGTGTCGGTGGACAGACGAGCTACAGCTTTGCGGGAGGCGCGGATCATCCGGTTTCCTGTGTCAGTTACGACGCGCCGAAATCCGGAGAAGAGGCTCTTAACAGCCTCGCAATCAGTGCGACGGAACGGGAGCGGGTCGAAGCCGGAGTTCTGCAAGCGCAGTCACAGCTCTTCCGGATCCCGGGCGTCCAGCGCATCGGCGCCGCGGACAGCCGAGACGTCCCCGGAGAGGGCGCAATTGCGATCTACGTTGATGGGGCCAGCAATCTCGCCAGCTCGGGAGTTATTCCCCCGACCATCGGCGGCGTGACGACATTGGTGCTAACGGCACGTGGCGGGGCAAGCGAGGCCGGTTCATATCCGGGATCCGCTACCCTGCCCGCTCAACCGCGACCAGCTTCCCTGAGTCAGGTTGTGGCGGTGAAGCGGCGGAATGCCGCGGTACTCATGAAATCGAATCCCGCGATCTTTGGCGTCGGCGTTGGGCAGAGCGTGAACAATCCGAATGATTCCGCTCTGATGCTTTTCGTCGATCGCAAGAAAAACACAGGATCGCTGCCATCGTTCATTGAGGGACAACGAGTTCGAGTCGTCTTGATGGACCGGCTACATGTCACGCGATCGCATGGACAGGCTTCGCGCATGGCAAGCACTTGCCTGGCTGGGAAACCTCATGTTGAGAATTCCCCTGAAGAGAGACTTCCGAATCCTTTCCAGGACGAGCTACGAGTCCCGCAATAGCCGGTGACCCAAACTGCCATGTCGCGATGACTAAACGGCGTGCAGCTCTTCCTCAACCCGAGCGACCGGTTCGAGAGCATCTGGGAAGAAGAGGTCGAAGACCGTTCCGCAGGGGCCGCCCAGTGTTTCAGAACGGCTGCGAACGCGAATCGAACCGTTGTGCTTGGCTACAATCTCGGAGCTAACCCACAAACCAAGGCCGGTGCCGGTGGCTTCCTTGGTCGTAAAGAACGGCTCGAAGATGTGCTCGAGGACAGGCGGAAGCATTCCGGCGCCTGTATCGGCAATCTGAAAACGAACACCCTCGCGGCCATCAGCGCGCCAGTCCCGCGACCGCCGCGCGCGAACCACGAGCTTGCCGCCGGCAGGCATGGCGTCGATTGCATTTCCTATCAGGTTCGCGAAGACCTGCCGCAGTTCTCCCGCGAAGCAATGGAGATCGGTATTCGCGTCATACCTTCGTTCCACCACGATCCCGAGGTTGCGCAAGCGTCCTTGGTGCAGGCGTAACACGGAGTCGAGCAGCTCAGAGAGATTTGCACGAGCAGGCAGCGTCGTCTGCCGATAGAAACGCAGGGTCTGCTGAGTAATCTCGGAGATTCTGCGAACCTCATGTTCGGCCATTTCAACGTAAGTGCGAGCCGGTTCCTGGAGGTTGGCGTAGTTGCTGAGCAGGAAAAGAAGGTTGGTGATGGCCTCGAGAGGGTTGTTGATCTCGTGGGCGATGGAGGCAGCCAACCTGCCGGTGGCGGCAAGTTTCTCGGTCTTGCGCAGAGCTTCTTCTCCGCGCTTACGGTCGCTGGCGTCCATGACTATGAAACCAACCCAGCGCACCTCGTTGAGAGTGGTATGGATTGGATACGCGCTGGTGATCCACGTCCATGGGCGGCCTGTCCCTTCCTCGATGCCGGTTACCTCGAGATCGCTAACGGCTTCATCCTGCTCAAAAACTCCGCGAATTATATTTTCGAGCTGGCTGGCGATGGGTTCGGGCAAAACTTCCGACAGCGTTCGCCCGAGGTGACGGCTGACCGGCAGACCGGCAATCTCGGCGAAGATGCGGTTGACCCGGACAAATCTCTGCCGGCGATCAAAGAATGCGAGACCGATCGGCGCATTCGCCAGCATCGAATCGAGCAGCGAGAGAGTATCGCTGAGCCCGGAGCGCTGCTCGTCAATCGACGCCACCATTCGATTGAAGGCCTGAATCAGCTCGCCGACTTCATGATTTCCGGCAACCGGGAGAGGAAATTGGGCGTGGCCTTCGGGTGACTGCATAAGTGCGCGGGTTCCCCTATGCAGCACCTTGAGCGGGCGTGTGATGGATCGAGCCATGAGCCACGCAAGTACGACCGAGCCTCCGATCCAAAAGGCTCCGAATATCCATATCGTACGGAGCGTCAAATTCAGCAGCTTTCTATCCCAGTCCCTGTCGGTCCTGACCCAGGCGTAGCCGTATAAAACCCCGTTGTAGCGAATCGGCTTGACGGCCTCCCAGTTATTGGCGCTGAGAGCGAAAAAGTAAGGCTCGTCTCCTTTCACCTGAGCTCTTGCTGCAAGTTCACCCTGCGTGACCAGGTCTGGTGCGGGTTTGCCCGGACTCAGAAATAGTGGCTTCCCCGACGGATCCGTGATCTCAGCCCAACCAACGCTGGGGGCGTTGACCATTATCCGGACCGAGAGCGGAATTATTCTTTCGGGATGGTCGCTTTGGAGGCCGTCCTGCGCTTGCAGTGCCAATGAGGTGGCCTGGTGGCTCAACCGCTGTTGGGCATGGTCGTAAATACCCTGCCGTTGCTCGCGAACCAGCAATGTTGAAAACAGCAGCAGAGAGAGAGCCTCGAGCAGGACGAGGCCAGTCAGCAACTGGGAGCGAATTGTACGCGGCCATGCTGAAATTCTCATCGCAGGTTGCTGGTCTCTTTAGCCGGTTGTTAATTTCGAAGGTGTTGTAGAGAGTTTGTCACTACTTCGACGGTTTGCCAAATCCTTTGCGATCTGGGCTCCGTGAAATCGGCCATTTTCTATAAAAATCTCGTTGGTACGCATGCCGGCGACGATCACTCCAGCAAGGTAAATACCGGGCACGTTGCTTTCAAGACTCTCGGGATTGCTGATGGGCAAGCGGTCGGGGCCCTCGGACCGGATGCCAAGGCTGTCGAGAAATGGAAAGTCCGGGTGATATCCGATAAGAGCGAAAACGAAGTCGTTCTTGAGGATGCGTGAGCCGTCGGGAGTTTCGATGAGAACGGTGTCGGGAGTGATCTCGGTGACTTTGGAATCGAAGAGCGCTGTGACTTCACCATTCTTGATGCGGTTCTCGATATCGGGCTTGATCCAGTACTTGACGTGGCGGTGCATGCCGGGGCCGCGGTGGACGAGAGTGACTCGCGCACCGTGCCGCCACAGCTCAAGAGCAGCAATAGCAGCGGAGTTCTTGCCGCCGATGACGACAACATCCAACCCGGAATAAGGATGTGGGTCGTCGTAGTAATGCATGACTTTGGATAACTCTTCGCCGGGGATGTTGAGGTAGTTGGGCAGATCATAATAGCCGGTGGCGACGACGAGCTTACGGGCTCGGATCTGGCTGGGGCGGGAGAAACGGTCGCGGAGGTGGATGGTGAAGTCGCCGTCGGAGCCGGTAACATACTCGACATTTTGATACTGCCGGACGTCGAGGCCATAGTGAGACGCCACCTTGCGGTAATACTCGAGGGCTTCATTACGGTTTGGCTTGGCGTTGGGACTCGGAAACGGAATATTGCCGATCTCGAGCAATTCGGAGGTAGTGAAAAATGTCATGTGCGACGGGTAATGATAGAGCGAGTTGCACAGGCAGCCCTTGTCGACCAGGACGACGCGAAAGCCGGCATTCTGAGCGTCGATAGCACAGGCGAGACCCGTTGGGCCGGCGCCGATGACAAGGAGATCGTAAATAATATGATCCAGCAGTCCTGAGTTGAGGCTCGGGGCGGAGTCAAGAATTGTTTCGCTCATGGTTCTAGACTAAGACATTCTGAGTCTTGCTCTACAAGGGCGATGACTTTGTCCATACGGATTTGAAAACCAGCTCTCCCTTAATCATTAGGGTCCATCGCTTATTACTTTCATGAATTATGATTCCTCGCATGAAATCGCTCATCCTCTGCGTGTTCCTCGCCTGCACTGTATCTGTCGTGGCTCAGGTTTCAGACGGGGATCCTAAGAAAGATGCGCTGTGCGAGAAGTGGAAGAGCATCCCCCTGCCCGCGGAAGCCTCAAGCCTCCCCAAACCTGCCTCCTTCCCGACATGCGACTCATACAAGCTCTATTCAGGCATTGGAGGCGAGATCGACTTTCAAGCAGCTCGCAACTGTGCATGGTCCGAGAGGCTTGCGATGAAGGCTGAAGTTCAGCAGAATTCCTCGGACCCCATTTCCTCGGTCATTGGAGGCTCAGTGATTCTCAGCCAGCTTTACGCCAATGGCGAGGGTGTACAGAAAAATCTACCGCTGGCGTTGCGTCTGGCGTGCGAAAAAGAGGCCAGCGAAGAACTCGATGCCATCGAGGACTTAGCCTCTCGATTGGAGAAACCGGACTCCTCCATCAAAAAGTTCCGGTATTGCGATCACGCCATGACTACTTTCTCGATGAACTTCTGTGCGAGTTATGACGCCGAGGTTCGGGATCAGCAGCGGTCCGACGAACTCAAGCAACTGTCTGCAGACTGGACCCAGCCGCAGAAAGAAGCCTTCGATCTGTTAATCAAGAGTCAGGCATCCTACGCAATCGCCCACGCTCAGGGCGAAATCAACACTGGTGGAACCATCAGAGGATTGATGGCAATCGGCTCCGAACAAAGCTTGCGTGACAACTTTGTAGAAGTACTGAAAGCGTTTGAGAAGGGCCAGCTTCCGCAGGGTTCGGCGGCTGATGCCAGCAAATCCGATTCCGAATTAAACGAGCTATTCCGCAAAGACATCGCTGCTTCTAAGAAACAAAAGCCCGATTACGGTTCACCTCTTCCGAAGGGTATTCAAGCCGCTCAACGGGCGTGGCTGAAATATCGCGATGCATGGATCGCCTTTGCAAAACTACGCTATCCGACGGTAAGTCCTGACTCCTGGTTGACTCTTCTTACGAATGACCGAATCGCTGTTCTCAGGGACACATATTCTGAGATTGGACCTGATTAAAATGGAGCAGGCACTCTGCAACAGCAATGCGACAAACCCGCCCAAGGCGACGTCGGAACCCCTCGTCCATTACCCTAGTAGGGTTGGAGTTTTAGGAGTTTTTTCGATGACGGTGATTCGGCAGGAAGACTTTATTGCGAGCGTTGCGGGCGCATTGCAGTACATCAGCTACTACCATCCGGTGGACTACATTACGAGTCTCACTGCAGCTTATGAAAAGGAGCAATCGCACGCAGCCAAGGATGCGATGGCGCAGATCCTGATCAACAGCCGCATGTGCTTCGAGGGCCATCGCCCCATCTGTCAGGACACGGGAATTGTCAATGTCTTTCTGAAGGTGGGCATGGATGTGCGTTTCGAGGCTCCGCCCGGCGAAGCGGTGATGGACATGCAGGAGATGTGCGATGAAGGCGTTCGACGTGCGTGGCTTGATCCCGACAACAAACTGCGCGGGTCGATCCTGGCCGACCCGGCCGGTGCGCGGAAGAACACCAAAGACAACACGCCTTCCGTAGTAAATGTCGAGCTGGTAAAAGGCGACAAGGTTGACATTACTGTTGCGGCCAAGGGGGGGGGATCGGAAGCGAAGAGCAAATTCGTCATGCTCAATCCCTCCGATTCTGTTGTGGAATGGGTTCTGAAGACGGTACCGACGATGGGAGCTGGCTGGTGCCCTCCCGGGATGCTTGGGATCGGCATCGGCGGCACGGCGGAGAAGGCAATGCTCCTTGCCAAAGAATCCCTGATGGACCCGATCGACATTCAGGACCTCATTGCGCGTGGCCCAAAGACTACGGCGGAGAAGCTGCGTGTGGAGCTGTACGACAAGGTGAACCGCCTCGGCATCGGCGCGCAGGGCCTGGGTGGCCTCACAACCGTTCTCGACGTAAAGGTGCTTGACACGCCATGCCATGCGGCCAACCTGCCGGTGGCGATGATTCCCAACTGCGCTGCGACCCGCCATGCGCATGTCGTTCTTGAAGGATCCGGGCCAGCGTTCCTCGATCCGCCATCGCTCAAAGACTGGCCTGAGCTGACATACGATGTCTCGAAGGCCCGGCCTGTGAATCTCAACACCGTGACACGCAAAGAGGCCGATTCGTGGCAGGCAGGCGAGGTTCTGCTCCTGACCGGCAAGCTGCTCACGGGTCGGGACGCCGCGCACAAGCGCATGACGGATATTCTGAATCGGGGCGAAAAGCTCCCTGTCGATTTCCAAGACCGGTTCATCTACTACGTTGGCCCTGTCGATCCGGTTCGTGAAGAGGTGGTCGGCCCCGCTGGCCCCACGACCGCGACACGCATGGACAAGTTCACGCGACAGATGCTGGCGCAGACCGGCCTGCTGGGAATGATCGGAAAAGCGGAGCGAGGTGCAGAGGCGATCGACGCCATTCGCGAGTATGGCGCAGTGTATCTGATGGCGGTGGGCGGCGCCGCTTACCTGGTTTCAAAAGCGATTCGCAGCTCTCGCCTGATTGCTTTCGAAGATCTCGGAATGGAGGCGATCTACGAGTTCGACGTCGAGAACATGCCGGTTACGGTTGCCGTAGATGCGAAGGGCGTCAGCATCCACCAGACCGGCCCTGCAGAGTGGCAGCAGCGCATTGCGGACGAAATCGGTGGCGTTCCCATCCTGAACCAATAGGAGCCGTGCACAAAAACTAAGGAGGCGCGAGCACTTGCTCACGCCTCCCAATTCCTGCGGTTCTGGTTACTGCCGGATTACTGTTTGCCCCAGCGGAAGACCATCGAGCCCGTAAAGCCGAGGTTGTTCTGGATTGTCGATCCGAAGTTCGTCATAAAATACTCCGGCGCAAGACGAAGGCCCATACCGGGCGACACGTTGTATTCGAACGGAATGCTCGCGTTGAGCGCGAAGCCCGTGCCGTTCGGATAGAGACCGAGGGATTCAGGCGGAAAAGAGCCTGTGTCGCTGGAGAAATTACCTCGGGCTGCACCCGCGAGGATCCTGCCCGAGACCGAATATCTTGGCTCAAGAACGAATCTGTAGGTTGGCCCGATCATGATTGCGTATTGGCTGATCGCCGGATGAGTAATTGCGGAGTTGGATTGCTCATTGGGCCCGATATAAGCCGTGCCATAGGTACCGCGACCGTCAAGCGTAACGCCGAGCTTCTGATCAAAGTAGCGTGTCACGCCCACGTCCCACGCGTATTCATGGACGCGCTGCAGCCCGAAGCCCGGTCTCACGCCATCCCCCGGATGAAAGCGAAGATAACCCGCGCCTACATACGTTTCATAAAGGTGCGAATAGACGTCATGAATGGCTGCGGCACGGCGCTGTTCGCGACGCGCCTTGATGCGTGCCTGTACGGTGGTGGGTTGCTGCTGAGCAGGCGCCTGCGCGGCGGGCTGCTGTGCCGGCTCCTGTGCGGACGAAGCCGAGGAACTGCTGCTCTGAGCCTGTAAACCAATCGTGGCAAATGCGGCAAGACTCAATAAAAGAACGGGACGACGAAACGAACACATCAGGATCGGGATACCTCCGGGCCAATCAAAAAAGTGCAAAGTGAGAAACAGCTGCCCTTCCGTATTAAATCATCTCAGGGCGCGCCACGCCTAAAGCGCAGCCCGCAAAGCGAAATGGGGAAAGCTGTAAGACGGCTCAGAGAAGCATTCGGTATCCGCACCGAGTTCAAACAGTTAGTGAATCTGCGAGAGGTCCGATTGAAGCTCAGCCAGCGCGAAGCCGGAGGGAGAGCCTTTCTCGGCAATCCAATCGTGACTTAACAGAGCGTGAGCTTCATCGACGTACTTGTTCCAGAAGGCCAGCGTCATCGGTTTAAGCGCCCCCCAGGTGATGCACGTGAAGGTATCGGCGTCGTATTTGGGCACGAATACGGCGTGGCCGCCCCAGCTGCTTTTTTCGGCAGCGTCGCCACCGTCGGGGACCACGTCCCAAATATCCTGCTTCTGGGCTGTTATGGGCAGCGAAACGCCGATGTACACGCCACCGAAGAGATTGATCGCCTGCCTGATTACCTCGAAATTGGTGCAGGTGGCATCGGCAAACGCGACCAGCTTATGGCCATTGAAATTGGTCTTCTGCCAGTTATTCAAGACATCGAGTTCAACCCCGCCTGTGTCTGTTTCAGGATGGCCGGCCTTGAATCCGTCCCATTTCTTGTAATAGCTCAGGACAATCTTGTCCGTAATCGTAATTTCTTTCGAAGTGTTGGCCGACCATACCTGAATCGCATGCGCGGCTGCGGCGATGGTGCAGTCGCCGTGAACGTCGTTCAGCATCATGCCCCAGTCGGTGATGCCCTTGGTCCAGTCCTTGGCTGCGGGTGCCGGGGCCAGAGCCATGGTGATATAGCTCGCTAGGCGCAGTGTGCGGCTGTCAGTCTTGATCGCCTTGCGGCCCAGCTTCATCTTGGAGTGATCTGCCATCGGAATTCTCCTCTCGAATACCCTGGGGGGAATGACCACAGGGGCATAATAACTTGTCGTCTGACGGAATCCGGAAATTGTTTCAAAAAGTGAACCAACCATGTTGGAGCACGCCCTCAGGTAGCACGTGCTTCCGCCATCAAGAATCAGCCCCGGGTGCTCATGGACAGCTTCCCCCAGCAAATAGTGTGTACGCGAAAGCGAGCGTTTCGCGGTATTCCGGGCTGTGTTGCCAAATTGGAACTGTACACCTTCTCAGCGGTGGCGACGTCTATGTGTTCAACTGTTCTCGCGATATCATGAGGCTGCCGAGGTCCCCAAGAAAATGATCAGGTTTATTGTTGGTATTCTTGCCGGTGCTGTACTTCTCTCCTGCGGTGTGTGGTTTTGGCTTCAGTACGGTCATCCTCCAGTGGCTGTAACCGACAGACCTCTTCCGCTTGAACGCGAGATCGCCGGAAATGCACTGCATGTGCGCCTCGATAGAGAGAAACAGCCGTCACCCCCGATAAAAGCCGATGAACCGACGTTCGTAGCGGGCGCGCGCATCTATCGCGAACAATGCGCCTTCTGCCACGGCGTGTATGGACACCCTTCCGCGGTAGGCCCGCATATGTTTCCTGACGCTCCGCCACTCTGGGAGAAGCACGGCAGCGATGTCGTCGGAGTGAGCGATGACCCGCCCGGTGAAACGTACTGGAAGGTGGCCAACGGAATTCGCCTCAGCGGCATGCCGGGCTACAAGCAGGTGCTTAACGAAACAGAAATGTGGCAGGTGAGCGTGCTGCTTGCCAATGCCGACAAGCCACTGCCTCCCGCAGCACTGGCATTGCTCAAAGAGCCGCTGTCTTTCGATCTGCATCTGCAACAGCAGGACTTTACCATCGTACCGACCCAGACCACGACGCAAACTCCCTCGGGCAAACCGACAATTCCCGTCCGATGAGATAACCTGAGCGACAACCAACCTTTTCGCTCAGGAGACCTCAGACAACAATGAACGCCAAGATAAGACGATTTCTGCCTGCGGCGGCATTACTGCTGTTGAGCTTTGGCATAGCCTTTCGCACACTTCCATCACAGACAGTGGGTGCGACCCTCGAGGGAGATGCGGCGCATCCGGGACGAACTCGGGGCTGGGTCGATACGCAACTCTATTTTGGACTGGGACTTGCCGACCATCCGGAAAAAGGCGTCAGCGAAGAGACATGGAGAGACTTTCTCGATAAGGAAGTGACGCCGCGTTTTCCCGCCGGCCTGAGCGTAATTGACGTGTATGGACAATGGCAGGGCAAGGGTCACCCGCAACCTGAGCGCCTGCGATCCAAGATGCTGATCATTGACTACCCCGGCACAGCAGAGAACGACCAGCGTATCGAGGCGATTCGCGCCGCGTGGAAGCAGCGTACTGGCGACAAGTCGGTGCTTAAGGTGACGCGGAAGGCTGACGTCTCTTTCTGACGCAAGCTCCTTCGGAGAATGGCTACAATAGAGATATGCCGATTACCCGTGAAGAGGCCCTCGACTATTTCCGCTCTGACGACTTGATTGGCCTGGGCATGGAAGCCGACGCCGTGCGCCGCAGGCTGCATCCTGAGCGCGTGGTCACCTACATCATCGATCGCAATATCAACTACACCAATTTCTGCACAGAGTACTGCACTTTCTGCGCCTTTTACCGGCCGCTGCCCAAGCCCGGAGTCAAGAATCCACGCGCTGAAGAAGGCTACATTCTTGATTTTGAGAAGATCTACGAGAAGATCGCGGAGACCGAGGAAATGGGCGGAACCGGAGTGCTGATGCAGGGCGGCCTGCACCCGGATCTAAAGATCGACTGGTTTGAGCGGCTGTTTACGGGAATCAAGCAGCGCTTTCCGCGAATTTGGCTGCATTGTCTCTCTGCTTCCGAAATCCTGGCCATTGCTGAGTACTCCGAGCTAAGCCTTCGCGACACAATTATGCGCCTGCGCGATGCGGGACTGGACTCGATTCCCGGCGGCGGCGCAGAGATTCTCGATGATGATGTACGCCACCGCATTGCGCGGCTCAAATGCAGAACGCAGGATTGGGTGGATGTTCATCGCACCGCGCACGAGCTTGGTATGCGGACGACAGCCACGATGATGTTTGGCGTGGCCGAAACATTCGAGCAGCGGATCAATCACTTTGAAGTGATCCGCAAGCTGCAGGAAGAGACTGGCGGGTTTACGGCATTTATTCCATGGAGTTTTCAGCCCAATCACACCGCCCTCGGTGGCCGCGGATGGGAAGAGGCTACATCGGTTGAGTATCTGAAGGTGCTGGCTATCTCACGGCTGTATCTCGATAACATCGAGAATGTGCAGGCTAGCTGGGTTACTCAGGGACTTAAGGTTCTTGAGTTGGGACTGCACTTTGGCGGTAATGATGTAGGCTCGGTCATGTTAGAAGAAAACGTAGTCAAGGCGGCCGGCACGAGTAACTGCACGACCGAGGAAGAGCTGCGGCGGATCATCCGTGACGCCGGGTTTAAACCTGTGCAGCGGGACACGCTGTATCGGACTATGTTTCTGAATTAGCTCTCCGAATCCAGACGGCAAAGGAATCTCACTTATGAGTTTTCTTGTCCTTTGTGCGCTCTCGCTCATTGCGAAGATCGGTTAGCACAGCGATCAGATTTTCGTCCGCAGGACTCGTGCTGCCCGGGTAATGAAAGTTAACGAATATCCACTTCCCACTTTCAAATCTCAATTCGGGATCGATGATGTCTCGCTTCGGGCCTGAATCCACTCCCCAGACACTAGCGCGACACGTGATGTCCTTCACCGTTACGCTGTTTACCCAATACTTGCCGTCCCAGTCCTGTGCATTGATAAATGGGTCAAAATCCAGCCCTACGATTTCGCCAGGATTTTTAGCTGCCGCCTCATTGTCTTCGCGAAGCATCCTTCGCAACTCGGGAGTAAAAACCTGCGGTTTGAGATTTAATACGTCGTAGTCCGTGGGATCATGGGATTGCCGTGTTACCTCTGCGTTGAGCCGGTCAAAGTACCAATCATAGAAGCGCTGCACAAACTGCCGACATGACTTTTCCGTGTCCGACTCAAGATCCGTCTGTTCGTCCGGCTTCGATACTTGCACTTGCGTCAGCGGAGCTTGCGAACGTTCATGACAAGACGTCGTAGCTAATACGACACAAGCTAGTAAGCACAGAACTTTCTTAATTCTCGGCATTTGAAACCTAGTGCTCAGGCGACAGGGCAAGCTTTTCGACAGATTTGCACTCGCCCACACCGCCCGCTTTGCTAATAAACTCCGGGTCGATTGGATCGTCGGCCCGGCCGGGGTAGGGTGGGACGGCTACGCAGCTGCATCCTGCATCTTTCAGCGTCACATTCTTGAGCACGTACTCGGGTGAGACAGATTTGGCCAGCATCTGCTCGGCGCTCATCGGGTGCTGGGCGTCGAGATAGTAGGAATCCTTGACAGAGAAGCCGAGGCCGCTGAAAGCGGGAAAGACGCCGTACTTGGTCTTGAGCCATGCAGCGATTGGCTTGTGATCTTCATCGAAGGCCTTCTCCGCATAATCCAACGCACCTGCCAGAGCCGTTGGAACGACATCGCTGGGCGGATCTTTATATCCCTGCGCGAAGCAAGCAGCCTGCGCGTCTGGATCTGGCGTTGTTGATGCCGCATTGTCGGCACACTTGGATGCGTCGGTTGGCATATCGCGGTCGATCGCATGGAAAAGATTGGGCCACGTGGCGAGAACAGCATCCACAGCCTCAGGCTTCGCGGGCCGGCAACGCAGTGCAAAAATCGTCTCACTATCGCCGATCACCAGGCCTGAATAGAGCGGGAACTCCTTCAGCGGCAAGGGATGCTGATAGAAATCGGTCGCGGTGGCAAAGGCGCGCAGAGCGGTGTTTTGCGGATCCGGATCGGTGCGGGCAAGGGTGGTTATGTTCCCGCCCGATTCGCAAGTCTTGTCGCCCTTGCAGTCGCGGTGCACGACGCGGAGAAAATCTGTGGGCACCGACTCGCGCAGTCGATCAGTTACCTCAGCTGGATCGTGCGCCGGGCCAGCGTTTCGCTTTTGACCCTCAGCACCGTCATGAGAGAAAGAGTAGAGACCAGCCGCCACGGTGCACAAAACAATCGCGGCAATGCCGAGGTTGGACTTCATTGCCATCTTGATGACTCCAGTTCGTGACTGCTGGGATGACTGGGAGCCATCACATCATGAGGCCGGTGGATTGTCAACGCTACGGCACCGCTAGTGAACGACTTTGATAGCTGGATCGACCGTAAGCAGCCCTTGGGCGCGCAGCCAGTTTTCGAGCAACACAGGCCATTGGTCGAGCGAAGGGTCTCCCGTGCCCAGGCCACTGCCATGCCGGCCATGAGCGAAGATGTGAATCTCGCCGGAGACACCGGCCTTTAGCAGCGCATTGTAGAAGCTGAGAGCCTGCTCGACGGGCACGGTCGCGTCGTCGGTTGTGTGATAGATAAAGGTCGGCGGTGTTTCTTTGGTGACAAAGAGATTCGGGGAGTACGTCTTCTGCAACTCCTCACAACGGTCCATCACATCCACGAGCTTGCAATAGGTCAGGTGCGAGGTGTCGGGGGAGATGCCGCCGATCCACGGATACCCGAGGATGAGGTAATCAGGTCGGCTGGAGACGCGGTCGATGGTGTCATCCGCGTCAGGCTTGCCGGGGACGAACTGCGTTCCGGATAAGCCGGCGAGATGGCCACCTGCAGAGAAGCCGATGACCGCGATGCGATCGGGCGAATAGTGATAATCACGGGCACGTGTACGGACCAGCTGAACCGCACGTCGTGCGTCAATTAGCGGGACAGGCATCAGGTATTTCTTCCCGAGGCGGTAGCGGAGGACGAAGGCCGTGAATCCATGGGCAGTGAACCAATCTGCAACTTCCCTGCCCTCGAGGATTGCGGCGAGGCCCATGTAGGCTCCGCCGGGGAACACAATGACCGCGCTGCCGTTTTCATGGCCGGGCTGCGGACGGAGTACCGAAAGCGTGGGGATATCTTCGCAACCTGTCCCATTGGCCTGCGGCGCATCTCCCTGCCAGAGGCGGATCGTGGTGATGCCGAGATAGGGATCGCTGAGGGCAGTCTCTGTGCATGGGCCCGGGGCAGCAGCGGGCTGAGCAGCAACCGCGATTGGGGTCAGAACGAGCAGGGAGAAAAAAACAATTGGTAGGGGTCGCACCGATCGCCTCCGGCAGAGATTGATTGAATGAAATGGCTTGGCGCTACGCCGAGGATAGGCTTTCGCTTCCGGGCGAATTATAGACGA
>Ga0206922_1074_pt1 | contig 27049 bp, 18 predicted proteins | sample Alteio_BWOrgHeat_63_FD_152976 | JGI IMG/M metagenome (GOLD analysis project Ga0206922, IMG submission 152976) | Enriched cells from forest soil in Barre Woods Harvard Forest LTER site, Petersham, Massachusetts, United States -... | ecosystem: Environmental > Terrestrial > Soil > Temperate forest >... | reverse complement strand
CTTTTCGGATAAATGTAAGGAGCTGTTTCATTTTTTGTTGCTTGTCGGGTTATAAACCCTGTTAATCACCCTGTCGTGTGGCTTTACGTGCCAGTTCATAAAAAACATCTTCCATACTCCCGTGGCCAAATCGTTCTTTTAACCGGGTGGGCGTGTCGAGGGCGGCGATGACGCCGTCCACCATGATGGACACACGATTACAATATTCGGCCTCGTCCATATAGTGGGTGGTGACGAAGATGGTGACGCCTCTGTCTGCTGCGTGGTAGATGAGGTCCCAGAACTGTCTTCTTGTAACGGGATCTACTCCGCCGGTGGGTTCATCCAGGAATACGATGCCGGGGTCATGGACGATGGAGACGGAAAAGGATAGTTTTTGTTTCCATCCCAGCGGCAGCTCCCGGACGAGGGTATTGGCCTCCTGCTGCAGCTGGAGCTCTTCCAGCAGCTCAGCGGTCTTGGTCTTTATCTGTTTTGTGCGCATGCCATAGATGCCGGCGTAGAAGCGGATGTTCTCCGAGACGGTGAGGTCATCGTAGAGGGAGAACTTCTGGCTCATATATCCGATGCTGCGTTTTATCTTTTCGGTCTGGGTGTAGACGTCGAAGCCTGCGATGGTGGCTTTACCGGAAGAGGGTTTCAGGAGCCCGCAAAGCATGCGCATAGCGGTGGTCTTGCCGGCGCCGTTGGCGCCGAGGAAACCAAAGATCTCTCCTTTACCTACCTCGAAGCTAAGCTCACTGGCGGCGACGAAATTGCCGAAGCGTTTTGTCAGTTTGTCGGTGGTGATGACCGGGGGCGTAGAGGTGATGGGCGGCGGCATGGCTTAGTCTTTTAATAAATGGATGAAACAATCTTCGATGGAGGGCTGGATCTTTTCTACCGCGGCATCGTTGTGAGCTTTTGCATGGAGATAGTCCAGGAGGCTTTGGGGGACTGCAGCAGCGCCGGCAGAGGAGCGGAATGTTACGTGCAGGGAATCGCCGAAGGCAAAACAGGTGGCGGTGCCCGGATAATCCCTTACATCCTGCAGGAGCCGGTGGGTATTGGAGCCTCGGACAGCGTAGAGCTCACCCGGGAATGAATCAATGACGCCTGCGGGCTGATCGATGGAGAGGATGTCTCCTTTTTGAATAAGGGCGATGCGGTCACAGAGATTAGCCTCGTCCATATAGGGTGTTGAGACGAGGATGGTGATACCTTCCTTTTTTAGTTTCTTTAGCATTTCCCAGAACTCTTTGCGGGAGACCACGTCCACACCGGTGGTGGGTTCATCTAAAAAAAGGACGGAGGGCTTATGTATCAATGCGCAGGACAAAGCCAGTTTTTGTTTCATGCCACCCGAGAGTTTTCCTGCCCTCCGGTCCTTAAAAGGTTCTATTTGCTGATAAATCTCTTTTATGAGATGGTAATTCTTTTGGATGGTGGTGCCGAAGACGGTGGCGAAGAAATTGAGATTTTCTTCCACGGTGAGGTCCTGGTAGAGGCTGAACCTGCCGGGCATGTAACCTACGTCGTTGCGGATCTTCCGATAGTCCTTCACTACGTCGTAGCCGCCTACGGAAGCGTTCCCGCTGTCCGGTAGGAGCAGGGTGGTGAGGATGCGAAAGAGCGATGTTTTGCCTGCGCCGTCGGGGCCAATGAGACCGAAGAGCTCTCCTTTATCTACGGAAAAGCTGACGTCCTTCAAGGCTGTTACGGTGGCCTTGTTGTAGGTCTTTTTAATATGATTGAGCGTGATCATGTCTTAGAATTTTACCTCTCCGTACATGCCTAGTTTCAGATAGCCGTCATTCTTGACTCTTATTTTTACTGCGTAGACGAGATTAGCCCTTTCATCGCGGGTTTGGATCGTCTTTGGGGTAAATTCGGATTTGTCGGAGATCCAGGAGACCTGTCCTGTGTATGGTCGCGACTTTGACTCTCCTTCATCTGCGTAGACCTGTGCGGTCTGTCCCAGCTTAACTTTTGTCAGTATGGCGCCGGGTACATAAGCGCGGAGGGTGACGGTGTCGAGGTTAGCGATCTTATAAAGCGCTTTTCCGGTGGTGGTCATTTCGCCTTCCAGTGCGTATTTGGTGAGCACGGTGCCGGAGAGGGGATTTATGATCTGGCCTTTATTGATCTGGTCCTGGAACTGTGCTGCCGATTTTTCCAGGGGGTCCTGTTCGCTGAAGACGGTACGGTTTTGTGTGGCGATATTGGAATTATCCAGGGTGATCTGTTGTTGGGAGACGGCGATCTGTTTTTTTAGCTGGTCTATCTGTGCGTTGATGTCATCGAGCTGTTTCTGGGTGGCGGCGTCGGCCTTTAGTAAATTTTCCGTACGGGTCTTTTCTCTTTCCTGCTGTGCCAATTGAGATTGCTGGACGGCCAACTGTTTTTTTACCAGCTCAGTCTGCGGGCCGGGGTTAGTGGTCTTTTGGTGGAGGGCCTGGATGGTGGCCTGTACCTGCGCCTTTTGCAGCAGGATATTGGAGACGTCGATGTTACCTACGACGGCGCCTTTTGTGAGACTATCGCCTTCCTTCACAGGAAAAGAGAGGAGCTTACCGTTTTGTTCTGCTGAAACGATGACCTCATCCGACTCGAATACGCCGGAGGCGTCGGTGTCGGGGCCGTCGTGGTGGCAGGAGGCCAGGGCGATGGTGAGGAGCAGGGGTGTGAATAATTTTTTCATTTGATGATATGTTTGAGCTATTGATGAGTTATGGTTGTTTTGCGATGGTGTTTTAATTACCGGAGGTGGTTTTGTGATCATACTGGGCTATCAGCAGCTGGATCTCATGGAGGGTGCGGTCTTCCCTTGCCTGGGCGGATGCGTTGATGTCCAGGAGGTAATCATTGGCTGTGATCACGCCATTCTGTAATTGTACGGCGGAAGTCTGTTTAACGGAGTCCCGCAGATTTACGATCTCGTCATCAGACTGGATGAGCTGCTGGTAGCGCTGGATATCGGCGTTCTGCTGGCGAAGCGTAAGTTTTGTATTGAACAGGAATGTATTTCGTTGTGTCTGTACGAGCTCCTGGTTGTTCTTATTGATAAGCTTATCTTTTTTGTAGGTGTAGAGGCCGCCAAAGTTCCAATTGAGCCGGATCCCTGTCAGGTAATAACCGGAGAGGGAGGTGGACAGGAAGTTCACGGGTGATGGCTGGCCGACACCGCCCTGGAAGAAGGCTTCGAGATGGGGATAGTTGCTAAGGCGGGTGAGGCGTTGCTGCTCAATATATGACAGGGTTTGTATATCGTATGCTGTCAGCTCCGGCCGGGCGATGGAGTCCGTCAGAACGGGGGGAGCGGGTTTGACGAGGGCGGTGTTTTCGTCTACCGTGTCATTGATAAAGAGACCGAGCATATCTGTATAGGCTTTTCTGCTGGCTCTGAGATCTATGCTGTGCTGGTTAGTCTTTAGCAATTCGGCCTTCAGCTTATTGAGACTGCTGTTGAAGTCTGTGCCATTGGCGATGGCGGCCTGTATTTTGGCCATGCCTGTGCGTATATCCTGTTCTGAGAGATCATTTTGCTGTAGCTGGCCGTCGATGAGCAGTATTCCGAAGAAAAGCTGGTTGATACGGTCTTTGAGGGCGAAGAGCTGTGTATTCAGATCAGCCTCCTGTAATTGGGCGTCGGCGCTGCTGATGGTGCGTTTTTGTTTATTGATACCAAAGTCGGTGATGGTCTGGGATACCTCGCCATAGACCTTGTACTGGTCTTTTGGGGCGGTGGGTATATTGAGATTAAATCCTGGGATGGGAGGGATGACGATCTTTGTTACATCTGACTGATAAGTGGCGGAGCCGCTTATATTGAGCTGGGGGTAAATCCCTTTCCGGATATTATCCAGGTTATATTCTTTTGTTTTTTGTATGAGCTCATGCTGCCGGGTGAGGGGGTAATTGGCGGTGGCCTGTTCGTAACATTGTTCCAGGGTGAGGGCTCTTCTATCCTGGGCGAAAGAGGGTATCTGCGCCAGAAGGAAGACCGCTGCCAGGATCTTGCTCAATGTGTTATACATTGTTTTATTTTTTTGTTTTAATCATTTGATTAATAGCAGGTCAAAAAAACTCTTTACAGGGTGACGAATGAGCCGAAGGAATATTTTATGATCAGCCGCATTTTTTTATTTTATATTCAAGTTTTTTATTGGGCATTCAGGATGGCCCTGATCCATATGGGTACTAATTTTTTTCTTTCCTGCATTTTTTCCATGAACTGCTGGTCGCTGACTTTTGTGATCCGCTGGAGGATGGGGCGGCCAACGAATGGGAACACGGTGAGCCCAACCAGATTAGCAATGAAATGGAAGGGGTCTACGGGGGCGATCTTACCTTGTTGTCCTGCTTCTACCAATTGTTTTATAAAGTGAGACCGGAGGGGGGCCACTTCTCCGTCGATCTTTTCCGCCACCTTTGAGCGGGCACCCCTGATCTCGTTGAGGATAAAGAGGGGGATGTCGGGCTGTCGGGTAAGGAAGTCGATGTAGGCGGTGGTAAGCCTTTGTACTTTTTCTTCGATGGTAGTGGTTTCGTCCAGGAGATTGACGGTGATGCCTTTGATGAAATCCCGGAAGTTCTCCATCATGATGATATCGAATAATTTCTCTTTACTACGGAAATAATAGTTGAGCAGGGCAAGATTAATGCCTGCTGCTTCGGCGATGTCCCGGGTGCGGGTGGCGGCGAAGCCTTTCTGGGTGAATAGTTTACGGGCTGCCTCCTTGATCTTTTCTTCTGCGGATCCGTCCTCGCCTTTGCGGGGGCGGGTCTTTTTTGCCGGCGCTGTTTTTTTAGCGGGCCGGGTTTTTGCTTTTCTTGCTTTTGCCACTTGTCGGATCGTTGGTGATGGGACAAAGATAGAAAGCGTTTTTTAATTAAACAAGTGTTTTAATCATTTGATTAAATATTTTATTGAAGATGAAAAAAAGCCGGACCAGGGAGGAAGGCTGGGCCAGGGTGTATGGATTGATAAGGGCAGAGGTAGATGAGGCAGGGAAATCAGGGAGGGAGACCTGATCAGGGTGTGAGGAAGAGGCCATCGAAGTTCCTGTAAAGATTGTAAAATTTAAATTGATAGGTGGGGATGGGGTAGTCATAACCCTGGTCATACCAGCGAAGGTGTTCAAACAGTTGCCGGTGAATTTCTGTGCGGGTGGTATCCATGGTGATATAAAAGAATGTCTTGTTAGCTGTTTTTAAGTAATATTCGTATGAATCGGTGGGGGACTCTTCCGTTGTGGCGGGGTTGGCGGTTGTAGTGGGATTGACGGTGAGCAGCGCAAAGCATTTATATTTTTCATGATAGGCTGTTTCGAGCCGGGCGCCTAATGTTTGACGTCCCCTATAGGCTGGATCGTCGCGAAAGGAGAGGTTGAGGGTTCTGGAAATCTGTTTGTTGGAGGTCCAGATGATGATCTTTTTGTCCGGCTGGTTGAGCCTTTGTATGTTGGCGGCCAGCAGGGAGTCCCTGTTGTTCTCCTCTATGGCGGAGGGAGCGATGGAAATGGGTGTTTGTTTTCCATCGAAGGGAACAAAGGGATCAGAAAGTTTTACCAGTGTTATCTTTTTGACAGATGTGGCGTTGTATCTCCGGACCCAGCCCAGAAAGGCTTTTAATTCTTTTTCGTCTGCGGGGAGGCCGGATGGTTTGTCGTCAATGGCGATAACCGAAAATCCGGCTTTTTGGATCAGCAGGCGGCTGATGGCTGATTTTAGCTGGATAGATGCGGATGTTCCATGCGTTGATTCACCCAGTGCAATGATCGTTGCGTTCCTGGTCTCATCGGTCAGCCATGTTGTATTGTCTGTTGTTGATGCCGGGTGTATTTCGCGGGAATTGGTTTTTAACCAGCTGATATCTGTGGAAGAGGGATAATATTTATCATCCAGCGGAAGATCGAATCTTTTGTCATCCAGGAAGATCTGAACGTTGTCGAGATACATGGGCTTATCATTATGAAACAGATTAATCCACGGGATGATGGCCTGGCAGGCGTCCTGGATCCTGCAAATGCGGGTCACTTTATACCATAATCCGGACTCATTATAGACCTTTTCATAACTGAAGGAAAGGGATTGTCTGGATTCGGGTTCTGAGGGAATAAAAGTAACGCCGGTGGTAACGATGGATGGGGCGAGAGAGTCCGACTTTACATAAAGCACGGTCTTCACGGTTTTAAAAGGAGGTAAAGTGTGGATGTCTATCTGCTGCCAGGAAGTGAAGGTGGAATAATCACCATAGCTTTCTGTCGGTGTGACCAGCAGGGAATACCTGCCCTCATAGGAGACGGTGGAGTCAATGGAATAAGTGTAGCTGCCCGGACCGTCTAAATTAAAGAACCATTTGGCCGGTTTGTATTGGCGGTCAATAAATTCGAAGCTGCCGTTGTAGGGGGCCTGGGCGAAAAGTCCGGAGGAAGCGGTGAGCATGCCTGTGCTGAGCAGGACTGCAAATACGGCTGAGGTCTGAAAGGTTTTTTTCATGGAGGTCTTGCATTATATGTTTAATAAAACGTGTAAAGTTTTAGCGCAAGACGGGATGATTTAGGGCTTATTAACTGTCAGAAGGCTTATGTTATTGTGTTTGTCATGGAATTAAATGGGGAACTGCTATAGCGTGAACGGGGGGGGCGGGGGACGATATAAGTCTATTGATTTGGTGGACTGTATGCGAGTCCTTACATTTGCGTAAATTAGGTATCTAAAACCTGAAATATGAGAAAAACACCTACAACTAACGCTATCCGCGTTTTATTGACTTTCAGCTTTCTTTTTATCCTTTTATATAATGTTATTGGGCAGGTGGTGAATGGGACTGTGGAGGGTACGGTCCGGGGGGATGGCGGCGCGGTCTTGCCCGGGGCCTCCGTGCGGGTGAGTGAAACAGGGAGGGGGGTGTCTGCGGATGATGGCGGGCATTACAAGCTGGTGTTGCCTGCGGGGACCTACCATCTGGAGATCGTTTCTATCGGTCACCTGGGACAAAAGCTGACTGTTACGGTGACAGCGGGCGGGACGGTGGAGGAGGATATTACGCTGGTCACCAATGCTGTTTCCCAGGAGGCCGTGTTGGTAGTGGGATCCCGTAACCCCCGGCGGACGGCTACGGAGAGTCCTGTGCCTGTGGATGAAATACCGTTGAAGCAGATAGCCAATGAAGTGGGGCAGCTGGATGTTGCGCAATTACTGACCTATCTGGCTCCTTCTTTTAACTCTGTGCGGCAGGCGTTGGGAGACGGGACCGATCATATAGATCCGGCGCAGCTGCGGGGATTAGGGCCGGACCAGGTGCTGGTATTAGTGAATGGGAAAAGGTATCATCAGTCTTCCCTTGTGAATGTGAATGGCACGGTGAACAGGGGTACGGTGGGGACGGATCTCAATTCTATTCCGGCGAGCGCTATCGACCATATCGAGATCTTGCGGGACGGCGCTTCTGCACAGTATGGGTCTGACGCTATTGCGGGTGTTATCAATATTGTGTTGAAGAAACGGACGGGGTTGACCCTTAGCAGCTCTTACGGCGAGAATGTGACCAGCTATGACAAATACTATACGTGGAATAAGCTGAACCCTGCCAATCAATTGCCGGGCCATTACAATGTAACGGACGGGGGGAACTTCCAGGTATCGGGTAATTATGGTATCCCGCTGAAGAAGGGGTACCTGGAGCTGAGTGCGGAATATCTTCACCGGCAGGCTTCTAACAGAACGGGGCTTTATACCGGTCAGTTATGGCCGAAAGTAAATGGGAATGACCGATCAGACAGCATCAATACTGCCAAGGGATTGACACGGAGCAATTTCGACATACGGGTGGGAAATTCGGAGATAAAGGGGGGAGGGTTGGTAGTCAACTTCGGCTATCCGTTGAACAGCAATGTAGAACTGTATGTTACGGGGATAGCCAATATGAAGAATGGATATACTTTTGGGCTTTACCGATATCCCTTCAATTTTGTGGCCGGCGGAAGTTTCCCCACCAGCGATGCTTCCTCTGCGACGGCGGCGGCTACGGTGTCGAGCCTTTATCCTAAAGGGTTTTTACCGGGAGAGAACTCGAAAGTGCGGGACTATAGTGCGACAGTGGGTGTCAGGGGGAAGCTGGGCGCCTGGCGGATGGATGCCAGCGAAACTTTTGGCGCCAACACTTATACCTATCTTGTCAGTAATTCTGTCAACTATACCCAGGCTTATCTGCCTGGTATCACGCCGCAGCAGCTGCAGACGAGCTTTAACAGCGGCAAGACAAAACTTTACCAGGCCATCACGAACCTGGATATTTCCAGGAGCTTTGCCGTGTTGGAAGGATTAAATATGGCAATGGGCGCCGAGTCCCGGGTGGATGGATATGGGATTGGTGCGGGTGAATATAATTCCTATGCAAATCTGACCACGGATAATAACCTGGCTGGTATTGCAGGTGCGCAGGTATTTGCGGGTTTTCTGCCATCGAATGCGGGCAACTGGAACAGGACGAGTGTTTCTCTCTATTCCGACAACGAACTGGACATTACGAAAAAATGGTTATTAACGGGGGCATTGCGGTATGAGCATTTTTCGGATTTTGGGTCAACGTGGAATTATAAGTTCTCTACCCGGTATGACATTACGGACTGGCTGGCGGTGAGGGGGGCTACTTCGTCGGGTTTTAGGGCTCCTTCCCTGCAGCAGGAGCATTATTCAAAGGTGACGACCAATTTTGTTACGATCGGGGGTGTGCTGACACCTGTGCAGGCGGGTACTTTTACCAATGACTCGAAGATAGCACAGATCCTCGGGATCCCGACCCTGAAGCAGGAAACCTCTCATTCCTATTCTCTGGGCGCTACGGCCAAACTTACAAAGGGATTTGATCTTACTGTCGACGCTTACCAGATAGACATCAAAAACCGTATTGTATTATCCAACACGTTCACGGGCAATACCCTTAACCAGGCGGGGATAGATCTGGGCAATGCGTTGAATGCGGCGGGCGCCAGCACGGCTTCGGTATTTGCCAATGCGGTGGATACCCGTAGCCGTGGTATCGAAGGTGTATTGAGCTATACAAAAAGCTGGGGTGGCAAACAAAGCCTTACTTTGAGCCTGGCGCATTCTTCCATACAGAACAGGGTGAAAAGAGGCGCAGATGGCAGGATCATCATTCATGGATCTGCTGTGTTGGAGAACACGGGTCAGATCAACAAATATTTTACGAGGGCTGACCAGGCGCGTATCGAGGTGAACAGCCCGCAGACAAAGGATATTTTTACGACGCAATACAAGATAGGCCATTATGGTGTGCTGGTGCGTTTTTCTTATTTCGGGAAGGTGAGCAACTGGGCGGATAGCACGGCGGGTGGTAATTTCAGCGCGAATGCCTTTGACAATGGCAAGGTGGAAAGCCTTGATCAGACCTTTAAAGGGAAATTTATCACAGACCTCAGCCTGAGCTATACTATCAATAAATATGTGACGGTCAATGTGGGTGGGGACAACCTTTTTGATGTGTATCCGGATAAGCAGGCACATTCGGGAAATACGTCTTCCGGAAGATTTACTTATTCGAGGGCGGTCTCACAGTTTGGCTTTAACGGGAGATACCTTTATGGGCGGGTGACCTTGAACTTATAGATCGGGTAGTTAGCAAAAATGCGATTTAATGGTTATTTTCCTACTGGGAAAATCTTTAAAGCTAACAATATGAAAAAAACAACCATTTTAATTGCATTGGTCCTGTCCGGGGTCCTGCTATCGGCAAATACATTCGGCCAGTCTGCGGCGGCAAAACCTGCTGCTCCGCCATCGAATTTCAAAAGCACAACTACCACGGTCAATGGTATCCGGATCCATTATGTGATGGGAGGAAAAGGCGAGCCGCTGGTGCTGCTGCATGGTTTTGGTCAGAACTGGTATATGTGGAACCGGCTGTTACCGGAGTTCTCCAAACATTTTACTGTCATCGCGCCTGATCTTCCCGGCGTAGGGGAGTCGGGCAAACCTGCGGGTGGGTATGATAAAAAGAGCATGGCGGCGTTGATCTATGGGTTAGTGAAACAATTGGGGTATACAAAGATCAGGCTGGCGGGGCATGATGTTGGGCTTATGGTGGCCTATGCCTATGCGGCTGAGCATCCGGAGGGTGTGACAAAGCTGGCGTTGATGGATGCGCTGATACCGGGGATCGAGCCGGTGTGGGGGCAGGCTAAATCGAGCCTTTGGTGGTTTGGGTTTTTTGCCCGGCCTATTGCGGGGGACCTGGTGAAAGGGAAGGCGGGAGAATTCCTTACTGACTTCTGGCCGCAGGTGGGGCATGTAAAGGACCCGTTCACGCCGGCGGAGACGGCTGAGTTTATCCGGGCTTACTCTACACCGGGGGCGACTACGGGCAGCTTCCACTGGTTTGGCGCGTTTCCCCAGGATGCGAAGGACAATCTCGAATTTGCAAAACACAAGCTGCCGATGCCGGTGCTGGCCCTTGCGGGAGAATTCTCTGCAGCACCTTATTTCACTGCTCATATCCGCATGGTAGCCAGCAATGTATCGGAAGCTAAAATTTTAGGAGCCGGACATTGGGTAGTGCAGGAAGGGACTCCGCAGGTGCAAAAAGCGCTGCTGGACTTTTTCATTAACAACCATTAACAAGCAGGAAGACAAATAAAAGAAGCCGGGTGTAGGGAAAACTGGGATAAATACTTAGATTAGCGGACTTCATCTAACTGTTATCCAAGTTGTAATGTTCAAGCGTTTATTTCCTGTAACCCTGGCATGTATACTTATCCTTTTACACCCTTTTCAGGGGGTAAGCCAGGCTGCATTACAGGGGACGATCAGCGGTAGTAATACCTGTAACGGGGCGCCGGGATTGCTGACTTTTCATACACAATCCGGCACCGGGCCTTTTAGCATTGTTTATTCGGATGGTGTAAATACCTATACGCAGACAGGCGTCGCGAATGGGGTTCCTTTCCCCGTACAGGTGCAGCCGACGGTGTCCACGGTGTATTCGCTGGTATCTATCCAGGATGCCTCCGGCAGCCCGCCTGTGACGACAGCTGCGGGTATAACTGCTACTATCAATCCTGGTAGTTGCACGCTGTGCACGGGGGCGTTGGGTGATCCTGTGATCAATGTGACCTTTGGCAGTGGGAATGGGAATGCGCCCTCATTGGAAACATTAGTGCCGGGCGCTTCTTCCACCAACCTGACCTTTGTAGCTGTAAGCGGTAATCCGGCAACGCCTATTCCGCTGGATGGGCAATATACCATTACGAATAATATACCGGCCAATAGTAATTGGTTTTTAGGCAGTCCGGATCATACGCCTGGAGATGTCAACGGTTATATGCTGTTTGAGAACGCGGGTATGACGCCGGGGGAGTTCTTTCGCCAGACGGTGACTGGTCTTTGCAGCTCCACCAAATATGAATTTGCTGCATGGATTGCCAATGCAGATAATCCGGCAGCCGCGCCAGGGTTGCTGAATCCGGACCTTACTTTTATTGTACAGACAGCAGATGGAACGGTGCTGGATACTTACAATTCCGGCCCGGTACCGCAAACTGCCGTTTTTACCTGGCAGCAGTATGGTTTTTTCTTTACGCTTCCGGCCGGTGTCAGCAGCGTCATTGTGCGGATCATCGATAATAATCCCGGCGGCACGGCGCAGCCCGGCAATGATTTTGCTATAGACGATATTACTTTTCGTCCCTGTGGTCCGCTCACTACCGCTTCTTTTTCATCCACATCTTCTATCACCCATGCAGACATTTGCGAAGGCGGCAGCGCTACTTTATATGGCGGTGTAGCCGGTGGCTATGTCAGTCCCCAATATTTATGGCAGGAGAGCGCTGACAGTGGGAAGACCTGGACCGATATAACTACTGCAGCTACCGCAACGGGCAATCTCCAGCTCCTGGTGACGCCTCCGGTAGCAACGAAAGCTATCGACTATTACTATCGGGCGGTGACCGGGGATGGCAGCAATGTACAATCGGCCGGCTGCCGTGTTGCTTCGAATGTCATCGTATTATCCCTGCATGTGCCGCCGGATGCAGGCTTTAATTTTACGCAGAATGTATGTGATCCCCTCCAGGTGAATTTTACAGGAGTTACCCAGCCCGGGGTGTCTTATACATGGAATATTGAAGGCAATGATCATACCGGAGGGGCGCCGGGGAACCCCAATTTCCCCTATACTTTTACCTCCTATAATGTTTATCCCATTACCCTGAAGGTATCGGATGGGTTCTGTTCAAACAGTGCATCGAAGAGCATCGGTGTGGAATTGCAGCCGGCTGCAATCATTCTGCAAAAAGATACGGGTATCTGTGTTGGATCGGGGGTGTTGTTAAAGACGGCGCCTTCACTGGAGTTTTGCTGGAGTCCCACTGCCGGGCTGGATAATCCCGCGTCGGCCAGTCCTGTAGCTACTCCGACGGTGACGACCCAATATACTTTTACTGCGAGGGCCATTGGGCAGAACCTCGTGGTGAATGGGGACTTCGAGGCGGGCAATACGGGTTTTATTACTGACTATACTTATACCAGTAACGGGTTCCCGGAATCAACCTGTTTTGTATCAAATGATCCCAATAAGTTTAACAGTAGCATGCCTCATTGTACGGATCATACGAGTGGAAAGGGGAATATGTTGCTGGTGAATGGTTCTCCTACCTTAAATACCCGGGCATGGCAGGAGACGATCACGGTGACGCCGAATACTGATTATGCGTTTTCGGTGTGGATAGAAAGTATTTCCACGGGCAATCCTGCTGTGCTGCAATTCTCTATCAACGGCCAGGCTTTGGGTAATCCCATCGATGCGATCCTGGATGCCTGTAACTGGAAGCAATTCTATACAGTGTGGAATTCCGGCGCCAGCACGACGGCTGTCATTTCTGTCGTCAATCAGAACTCCGCCTATTCAGGCAATGATTTTGCGTTGGATGATATTTCTTTTGGGCCTATTGCGATGCAGCAGGGAACGGTGCTTATAGATGTGGAAACGCCGGTGGTGCAAGCGTCCCCTTCCGGTGTTACGGTTTGTCCGGGGACGCCGGTGCAGCTGTCAGCGACGGGTTCCCTGAACTATACATGGTCTCCTGCCGCCGGGCTATCCGATGCCACGATCGCGGGTCCTGTTGCTACGCCCGCTGTTTCCACACAATATACTGTGACGGGTGTTTCCGCGCGGGGGTGTAAGGCCAGTGATATGGCGACCGTCAATCTTTTTCCAAAAGAGCTGTCCATCAGTAATGATACGATGATCTGTAAGGGGGATGCTGCGTCATTATCGGCGACGGGAGGACTGAATTATACGTGGTCGCCTGCTGCGACCCTCGATGATCCTGCCAGCGCCACGCCTGCCGCCCGTCCGGATGTGACTACGCGTTATTACCTGAGCATTGTCGATGGCAACCAGTGTACGGAGACGGACTCTGTTACTGTCAGCATTAAAGCTATCCCACTGTTTCAGCAACCTTTATGGGAGGATGTGTGTGATGGATATAGTGTGGCGTTAAAGAGCGGGAATGCGGGTTCTTATCGATATGTGTGGACGCCTGCTGTGGGGCTGGATGATCCAACTGCGCCTTATCCTATCGCCAGTCCTGCTGCGACCACCACGTATTATTTGCATATCAGCGATTCTGTGTGTGCGGCTTACAGCAATGATTTTAGTGTGCTGGTGACTGTGAAGCCCAATCCTCTTATTACGGCTTCAAAGGACAATGACATCGACTGTTCCATTCATACGGCACAGCTGAGGGGGAACGGCGGGGTATCTTATTCCTGGACACCTGTTACGGGTTTGAATGATCCATTGGCGGAGAACCCGATAGCAAGCATTGACACCTCTACGTTGTATAGGGTGAAGGGGGTGGCCGAGAACGGTTGTTACGCATTTGACACAATCAGGGTGAAGGTGACCGCGGTGGGGGCCAACACCTTTCTCGTGCCGAATGCCTTTACGCCAAATGGTGATGGGCGCAATGATTGTTTTGGTCTTACGCGGTGGGGGGATGTGCAGGTGGAGCAGCTGTCCATATTCAACAGATGGGGGTTGATGATATTCTCTACACAGAATCCTTCCGACTGCTGGGATGGCACTTATAAGGGTGTGCCACAGCCGACGGGCGCCTATGTATATGTGATAAGGGCGAGGACCATTTGCGGGCCTGTTACGAGGATGGGAACGGTGATGCTGATCAGGTAATAGTGAAGCAAAAGGAAACCCTAACGGGGTTCCTTTTGCGGTAAAAGAGAGCTGATCATCAGCTCCAGCATGCGTTCTGTGTGCGGGTCACTGGCCCGGAAGTTTGTGAATACGATATTGCCGTCCGGGTCGATGATGAAATTAGTAGGTTCTCCTCTGACTTTATAGGTTTGTGATGCCCATTCGCTGGTACCGCGGAGTGGGGTGAAGCTGTAATGTGTCCCTTTCATAAAGGGTACTACGTAGGCGTCCTGTTCGGGAAATACATTGATACCGATGTAGGCGACATCCTTCCCTTTGAATTTATCCATGACTGTCTCGAAGTGGGGGAACTCGCCGCGGCAGGGGCCGCAGCCGGGGAACCAGAATGTCAGCAGCACTACTTTTCCTTTATAATCGGATAAGCTGGCCTTTCCGTCGGAGGTATAGAGACCGAGGTTGAAGGGAGGGGCGGGTTTTTTTCCGGCGTCGCGGATTGTCAGCACGTCGGCGTTCACCTGTGCCGTATTTTTTCCCAGTTTTGTTCCATATTGGTGCAGGGCCTGGTATAATTCGTCGCTGGGGCTTTTGGCGGAGAGGAGGGAGAGACTGTCATATGCCGGGGCTGTTTTGTCCATGGCATCCATCAGCCGGGCTTTTAACAGGGCGATCAATTCCAGCGCATCTGAATAACGGGGGGCTTTTATCTGGCCAAGCAGGGCATCGGCTGCCTTCAGATCGTGACTGGCGAGATAAGCGCGTGCTTTAACGATGTTATCGGCCAGTGTGGTTTTTTCGGGCCAGCCACCGTCCTTGCCCATCTCTTTGGCCAGGGCCAGGGCCTTTTCGGGTGACAGAGACAGATAGACATCGAACAGTCCTTGCATGCCGCTGGAAGACCAGTTGAATTTGGAAGGGGGGTAGGCGGTTTTCAATTGCTCAAACACGCGTATTTTTTCCGCCGTGTCGGTAGACCGGAAGGCCATCCAGTAGAGACCCTGTGCGCCGCGTTCGTTGTCGGGAAAGCGTTTAGCCAGATCATAGATCATCGTATGCCATTTAGCGGGATCGGTAAATTCGAAGTCCATGGCATAATAGAAGGAGTAATTGGGATCTGACGGAGCAGCGGCTGCGGCCTTGCCCATGTAGGTACGGCTAGCCTCTTCGGATCCCCAGCGGCTGGCGTCGAAGGAAAGATCAGACCATGCTGCGGACATCGTATCGTTGATGGCGGTGGCTTTTAGCAGCCAGGGTTTTGCCCGGGGGCTTTCATGATTACAATAAGTGTGGCCGAGGGCAAAGGGGATGGTGGCGATGCCGGGAAACTGTTTCATCCATTTTTCATATTGGGGCTCAAGGCCGGGATTGGCGATGTCCATGGCCTTTATATAATCCTGGTGGGCGTTGAGGTCACGGGGGTGGGCCTCGACGGCTTTTTTAAGATCAGCAATACCCGTGGTATCGAATGTTTTGGGTGTTGGCGACTGTGCGGGCAGGGTGCCGGGTGACAGCGTCGCCAGGGCTCCGGGTAATAAGGCAAGCAGGAATGAATAGAAGCTCTTTTTCATGTTTTATATTTTATTTATTTGTACTTACCAGCCTGTGTTTTGATCCAGGGTCAGACCGGGGTATTTATTGATCTCTATCTGTGGAATCGGGAACAGGTACATTTTATCCGCCCACACTCTGTCGAGTCCTCCTTTTTGTACGACGGTCTTTGTATAGGTGCGGGGATTGTTGCCGCTGACGACCACGCCATAGATATCCGATCCTCTTGCCTGGGGGCCTATCTTCCAACGATTAATATCCCAGATGCGGGTGCCTTCGAAGGCCAGCTCTATCTGTCTTTCATGGGTATAGCTGTCCCAGGTGAAATTACCGGTGGCGATCTCCGGCATCTGGGGGTTGGCGGGGTTACGTACGCGGACCATGTTCACGTATTTACGTGCCTCTTCTGTGTTACCCAATTTGAATTGGGCCTCTGCGTAATTGAGCAGCACTTCGGCATAACGCAGTACGATGTAATTCTGGCCGCTGTAGGTGGTAGAGGAGGTGAAGTCAAAAGAGGGGTTGGCGAATTTCTTCATATAATACCCTGTTACGGAAGGGCGGGAGGAGGGATTATAGGCGGAGCCTACCTTCATATCCACAAGGGGAACGCCTGAGACATATGATTTTACATTCGGATAGGTGGTGCTGTCGTGTACGATGCTGGCTTCGAGCCGGGGGTCGCGGTTGGACCAGGGGCGTGCGGCTTCTGCGGGATTAGTCCAGTCGAAGGGGGTACCGTCCTTCATTTCGTATTGACTGACGAGGTTTTCTGAGGGATCATTGATGCCGGTGGCCCTGCCGGTCATATTGGGTGGTGCGTTGGCCCAGTCGATCTGGTTGCTTTGTCCGCTGCTGCCGTCGGCGATGTATTGTTTATCGAAGATGATCTCGATGTTGTTGTCATTCTGTGGTTGAAAGATACCGCCATAATCTGTGAAGAGGCCGTAGCCATAGGTGGGTTTCATAACCTCCTGTGCGGCATCGGAGGCGGCCTGCCAGTTGCCGGCGTAGAGATTGATCCTGCATTTGAGCGCATAGGCGGCGCCGCGGGTAGCGCGGCCGATGTCTGCGCCTGTATATTTTACGGGCAGGAGACTGGCGGCGGAGTCCAGGTCCGTGAGCATGAACTGGATACAGTCAGCGTCTGAGGACCGGGGTGCGAAGACGTCGTTACTGGCAGGGTTGAGGGTTTTGTTGATGATGACGAACCTGCCGAAGAAGTTATACAGCGTATGATAAAAGAATGCGCGTAAAAAATAGGCCTCTCCTCTCCAGCGGCTTTTGAGGGCGGCGCTGGCGGGTACATTGTTTACGTTTTCCAGCAGGGTGTTACAATCCTTGATATAATTATACATGGGTTCGCTGGGATAGCCGACGGAGGTCCAGAGATAATTATAGGGGCTATTATCGGCAGTGTACTGCAGGGCGTTGATGGTGTAAGCGATCTCGAACGTACGGTTATTGGCCGCCTCATCGGTGATATCCGCGAGCATCTCTGTATAATTGTCGTAATCGCTGGGGATGCCGTAGTAGAGCTTACTTACGAAGAGTTTAGTCAATGCGCTGTCCTGGAAAACGTTGGCATCGCTGTAGCTGGCCAGCGGCTGGCTGTTCAGGATGTCCTTGTTGCAGGCGCTGAGTGCGGCAAAGGCGATGATGCTGAAAAGTAGGATGATATAATGTCTCATTTTCTCTCTTTTTATTGTTTTTAGAACCGGAGGGTTGCTCCTGCGTTGAAAACTTTTACCAATGGATAAGCTGTTGCGTTGACGCCTGTTTCAGGATCTACGATATGTTTGATCTTTGACAGCGTAAAAAGATTGCTGCCATTTATATAGAAACGAAGCTCTTTTATATGGGCCATCCTTGTGATGGCTGTGGGGATGGTATAACCCAGCTCCGCATTTTTCAGCCGCATATAAGAACTGTTGCGTACCCAGAAGCTGGAGACGGCCTGGTTATTCTTACTGGTAACCGTCAGCCGGGGAAAGCTGGCATTGGTGTGGGTGGATGTCCAGTTGTCTGTCTGGTATTGAAAGAGCACGATGTCACTGGCATAAAAAGAATAGCTGTCAAGAGACGAGAGATAAAGCCGTACGTCTGCTGCGCCCTGGAAGAGGAGATTCATATCAAACCCTTTCCAGGTGAAGCCGGTGCTGAGCCCGTAAATAATACCCGGTGTGCTGCCCCTGCTGATGATGACCTGGTCCGATGCATCTATCTTGCCATTGTGGTTCATGTCCACGTATTTGATATCGCCGGGTTTTGTATTGGCATAGAGGGGGGTGGGTCCGTTGGTGACTTCGTCGGCAGACTGGTAGAGTCCATTGGCGAGATAACCGGTGACGGCGTCCGGGGAAACGGGTTTACCACTTTTGCGGAGGGCGGGTGCGATGCTGGCGGCTTCGGGATAGTAAACGACCTTGCTGCGATTATAGGTAAGATTACCCTTGATATAATATTTGAAATCCTTATTGATGGCGCCGTGGTGGCCGATGGAGACTTCCACGCCCTTGTTGTCGACGATGCCGACATTTTCGGTGGGGAGGGCGCCGCCCACGACGGAGGGTACTTCAAAAGACCTGTCGACGAGGATGTCTTTTGTGCGTTTATAGAAATAGTCTGCTTCGAAGTCCAGCTTTCCTTTCCAGAGGGAGCCTTCCAGACCCGCATTTGTCATAATAGCTTTTTCCCAGGTGAAGTTGGGATTAGGGATGACACCGGGGTTGAGGATCTGGCCGGCTGTGGCGGAAGTGCCTCCGAATGGATAGCCGACGCCGGTGGGTATGGAATAAGTGCTGAGATACTGGAACTGGCCTACGCGGTCATTACCGGCCTTACCCCAGGAACCACGGATCTTCAGATTATCCACGAAGGGGGCGTGGCTTTTGAAGAAAGGTTCTTCTGAGATGCGCCAGCCGCCGGAGAAAGCGGGGAAGAAGCCATAGCGATGGCCGGGGGGGAACACATCCGAGCCGTCGTAGCGGAAGCTGAAGTCGAAAAGATATTTGCTTTTAAAGTCATACCCAAATCTGCCTACGACCCCTTTGCGTGCGTTCTTGCCGGCGGTGCCGCTGTTGGTGGAGCCGACTGTGCTGCCTACATTGATCTCATCGAGAACGGGTGAGCTAAAAGAGGTGCGTGCGGCGCCGAGGGAATCGCCGTAATTCTGTGTCTGGGTATACAGCAGGAGCCCTCTTATCGTATGATCGTTAAAGGTGTGGAGATAACTGGCGGAGGCTTCTGCCGTCAGGCTTTGCGCCTGGTAAAAGGATTCGTTGATGTTGGCGGAAGGAAAGTTGGTACGGGGGCTATAACTGTTGTCATCGTTGAGGACATAGGTGGTATAAGGTTTTCCGAACGCCTTATTGAAGGTGAAGCTCTTGTCGAAAGCGACGAGCCCTTTTATGGACAGCCCTTCTACTTTTGGGATCTTATAGGTGAGACTCATGGAGTTCTCGAGGATATTATTAGTGGCGTCGCTATAACCGGCGGCTCCCTGTCCTACGAGGTATGCATTGCCTACCCAGGGAACGTCATAGTGGTATGTTCCGTTGGAATAGCGGATAGGTTCCAGCGGAGAGGTTTGCAGGGCGCCTGACATGGGGGATGTATAGGGCGCCTTTCTATCCTGGATACGGCCGGCGACGCTGAGTGAAAAATCCAGGTTATCGGCGATGGTGGCGTCGAAGTTGGCGCGTATATTATAACGTTTGAAATTTGCAGAGGGGTAAAAGCCATTCTGGTCCAGATAACCTGCGGAGATGAAGTAGCGGGACTTTTCGCTGCCCCCGTTGATGGAGAGATTATGTTGTGTCTGGAGGGCGTTGGTTCCCACCACGGCGTCATACCAGTTGGTGTTGGAAAATCTATCGGGGTTGGCGCCGGTCTTTATAAGATTAAGGGCTGAGTCTGTAAAGCCTTTTGCCCCTCCGAGGGAGGGATTAAAAGTTCCTTCGTTCTGCCAGGCCTGGTTCCACAACAGGGCTGTATGATAGGAGTCGAGTGGTTTAGCCAGATTGACGGCTTTTTGATCTCCTACATTCACGCTATAGATAATGGTGGTCTTTCCTGCGAATCCTCTTTTTGTAGTGATCAGGATAACACCATTGGCGGCGCGGGCGCCGTATACGGCGATGGCGGATGCATCCTTTAGAATGGAGATGCTTTCTATATCGTTGGGATCGAGGCGTGAAAAGCTGGACCGGGGTATGCCGTCGATGACGATGAGGGGGCTGTTGTCGCCTGTTGTGCTAAGGCCGCGGATGAGCAGGGTGGCATCGTCTGCGCCCGGCTGGCCGGACCTGTTATAAGCGATGAGCCCGGAGAGTCGTCCTGCGAGGGACTGTGTGATATTTGCGCCGGGTACTTCCGTCAATTCCTTCCCGGTGACGGTGGAGACGGAGCCGGTGAGCGTGACCTTCTTTTGTTCGCCGTAGCCAACTACCACTACCTGTTCCAGCCCTTTTACCTTTACTTCCATGACGACATAGGTGGCGCCGGGGCTGTTAACGGGTATGGATCTTGTGTCATAACCGATGGAAGAGAATTGCAGCCGTGTGGTTGCGGGGGTAGGGGTGATGTGATATGTTCCGTCGGCGCTGGTGGTGACGGAAGCCTTTTTATCGGGCAGGGTGGTGACGGTGACGGCTGCCAACCGGTTACCATTGGCGTCGGTGACGACACCTGTGATGCTGGGATCGACCCGTCCGAGATCCCGGACCGTTGGTCGTTCCGGTGTCATGCTGACTATCGGTCTTGTCTCCTCATTTCGGGAGGCATTTAGATCTCCCACCCTGTTCTTTGGGACAATGGTGTAGTAATTTGCCTTGACATAGAGGAATACGAGGCCCTGGGGATAGAGGACGGCTTTGAGGACGTCTTCCAGCGACTGACCTTTTATTTTTGTCAGGTCGTAAGTGGTGGTCTTGTTTGCAATCTCATCCCGATCGTATACGAAACGGGTACCAAATGTTTTGGTGATCTTTTTCAACGCATCCCGGAGCGGGACGGAGGTGTTTTGTGCGTGTCCTGCAATATATGTCATATGCAGGCATAGGAGCATGCAAAGCAGTCTTGCTGCCAGTTTTGGTGTGTGCATCATCGAGCAGTTGTTTATAGTGAGCAAAGCGTAATTCTATGCAGACAATGGTTACCTGGGGGTAAAGATCAAGGTGCTATCCTGTTTTGTGATGTCGACGTTTAATACTCTTGACAGGACAAACAGGACATCGTCCAGGTTATCAAACAGGATAGGGCCTTCTACTTTTTTATGGGCCAGTGCAGGGTCTTTGAGGACCACCTGATAGCCAAAGTTATCTTCCAGGTATTGTGTGATCTGCGTGACATCGGGATCAGGGAGCAACAATTTCCCGTTAGTCCATGCAGTATAGTCTGAAGCAATCGTCGTTGTGTGGGATAAAGTTTGGGCTTGCGGATCAAAGCTGAGCATATCGCCGGGATTCAGGATGACGGGCTTATGGCTGTCGTCATTAAAGGTCACCCGGATCTTACCTGACTGGAGGACTATTTCCGTCTTCCCTCTGCGTTGCCGGATATCAAAAGCTGTCCCCAGTACTTCCACGGTAAGCGTTGAGGAGTGTACGGTGAAAGGCTGCTGATCCTTCCGTATGTCAAAAAAGGCTTCGCCTTCCAGCCATACTTCGCGGCGATCGGTTGTCTTCCAGGGTTTATAATTAAGCCTGGAATGAGCGTTTAGGATGACGAGGCTGCTATCCGGCAGTATGAGCTGGTGCGTATTTCCATAGGCTGTTGCATAGCTGATATTTTTCGGATGGCGGCCCTGGTAGACCAGGAAGGCTCCCAGTGTCAGCATACCTGTAAAAGAAGCGGCGGCGATCCACCGCCAGCCGTAGCGCGGACCTTTTATTACAGGGACGTCTGTTGCTGTGCTTTCTTCTATGTCTATGGCAGCCAGGGTACGGTCCAGCGATGCTTTTACTTTTTCTTCGGCGGGCCAGTGTTCGTGGAAGCCGATGAAATCGTTAAATTCAAAATCCTCATATTTGCCGGAGTCATCCCTTTTCATATCGGTATATTTTAATAGTGCAGGCAACCGACCTCTTTACCCCATGGGGGGGATAATTTTTTTAATTTTTTTTGCGAGGTGGTTTAATGGGGGGATAAGGCTAGTGATCCATGGTCCGTAGTAACAATAAAAGAGACAGCATGGGAAGGGCTAATCCCTGTTTTAGCTGTAATAAGGCTCTTGCGACTATCTTATAGGTGGCTTTGGTAGAGATGTCCAGTGCCCCTGCTACTTCTTCGTAGGAAAGGTTCTCATAAAAACGGAGGAAGATGGCTTCCCGTTGGCGTGGGGTGAGGTGTTGAATGGCCGTCTGTAAGCGTTGTTTCAGGGCTGCGTCGGACTCATTTAGAATGATAAGGTGATCTGCGCCAAATTCGGGCTCTGTCTCGGGGATGGCGGCGGGTCCGAGCGTCATGGTCTGTTGTTTGAGCTTTTTGAAGAGGGCATAACGGAAGGCGGTGAAGAGATAAGTGTGGGGAAATTCAATGGAGGAGAGGCGTTCTTTATTCCGCCAGAGGTCCATTAATATTTCCTGGATGGTGTCTTCGAGCAAAACTTCGTTATCCGTAAATTTTCTACCATAGTTGTAAAGTCGTTTATAGTAGAAAATATAGGCTTCGGAATATGCTTCCTTGTCTCCTTTCTCAATATGCTCCCAATCCAGCTTAGTCAAGTCGAAACGCAGTTGATATATCCAAATATATCAATTATTGGTCAAAGGAAGGGAATGGGATTACAGTATGGAAGCCAACTTATTGGCCAATGCTTCGCCACGAAGATCTTTACCGATGATCTTACCGTTGGGGTCCAGCAGGAAGTTCTGGGGAATGGCTTTTACGCCATAGAGTTCCGCCGCCTTATTTTTCCAGAAGGCGAGGTCGGACACCTGTGTCCATTCGAGGTGGTCATCTGCGATGGCCTTTATCCATTTCTCCCGGCCATTGGGCTGGTCAAGGGAGACGCCCAGTACGGTGAAGTTCTTGTCCTTGTATTGATCATATAATTTTACGACGTTGGGGTTTTCGGCTCTGCAGGGGCCGCACCAGGAGGCCCAGAAGTCGACGAGGACATATTTTCCGCGCAGTGCGGAGAGTTTTACCGGCTGGCCGTTGACATCATTCTCTGTAAAGTCGGGGGCTGTGGCGCCGATGGAGGTGGCTTTTACTTTATCCAGTTGATCTGCGTAGTGCTTTCCATCATAGCTGTTCTTTACTTTTTGTGAGAGGCTGTTGAACAGGGGATAGGTAGTGGCGTAGTCCGGAACAACGCCTGCATAGCTTTTGAGGGCAAACAGGCTGACCTCGCTGGAGGGGTGCTGCTGGATGAACTGTTTGAAGATGGCTTTGCGCTCGTCCTGGGAATTGGTGGGTTTGAGCGCTGTCTGGAGATCTCTGAGATCTTTGTTCAATGATGAGCCGGTGAAGGTGGCATTGATGAGCGAGTCGGGGCTGGTGAGGGTGATATGACCTTTTTCCAGGTAGATCTGGATCTTGTCGGCGTAACTGGAGGGATGTGCTTCGCTGCTCCAGTGTTTGATCATAAGCGTACCTTTTATGGGATGGTCGAGTGTGCCTTTGAATACGAAGGTGCCGTTGGAAGGGACGGTGGAGTCCTGGATATAGTTGCCTTCGCTGGAGTAGAGGAGGTAGGCTATGCCGGGGGCATTGGCGTTACCGATGTGTCCGGTGAGGGTATATTTTCCGGACTGAGCCAGGATGGCGCCGGGTAATAAAATAAACAGGAGTGCGTGCAGGCTTTTTTTCATTTTAAGCTATTTGTAATAATAGTATGGAGAGGAAGGATATTGGACCCATGGGGGAGGAGAATTTTTTGAAATGGGTGGTTGAGCGGGGGAAAAGGAGGAGGAGCGGGATCATGGAGCTGGACCGTGAGCGTTTTAACAAACCAAACTGAGCTTTTTGACAAAGCTGGGGTCATGGAGTTTTTGGAGCTTTGTGTTATAAAATTTAAAACAATGAAAAAAGTCTGGTTTATAACAGGGAGTTCCAGGGGGCTGGGACTGAGTCTTACAAAAGCTGTATTGGCAAAGGGCGACCGGGTGGCAGCTACGGCGAGGAATCCGGAGCAATTAAAGGAGCTGGTGAAAGCATATCCTGACCAGGTGTTGCCGTTGCAGCTGGATGTAACAAAGCATGGAGAGATCCATGCGGCGGTGGAGAAGGCGATGGCGCATTTTGGAAGGATCGATGTGTTGGTGAACAATGCGGGATTTGGTATCATCGGTGCGGCGGAAGCCTATACGGATGAACAGGTGCGGAGTCAGCTGGAAACAAATTTATATGCGCCCATAGAGATCACGCGGGCTGTATTGCCGTATATGCGCAAGCAGCGTGCGGGGCGGATCCTGCAGATCAGCTCTATTGGCGGCCGGATAGGTCATGCGGCATTGACCATGTACCAGGCGGCCAAGTTCGGATTGGGTGGTTTTTCGGAGGCATTGGCCAAAGAGGTGGCGCCGCTGGGGATTTGGGTGACTTCGGTGGAGCCCGGTGGATTTCGTACGGATTGGGCCGGGGCGTCCATGACCTATGCAAAAGAGGTAGAAGGTTATGAGCCGACGGTGGGTTGGGTGATGAATTTTATGAATGGGGGATTTGTGCCGGTGGGTGATCCGGAAAAGGCAGCAAAGGTCATGGTGGAGCTGGCGGATCATCCGGAGCCTCCTGTGCACCTGGTATTGGGCAGTGAGGCGGTGGGTATGCTGAAGAAGGCGGACGAGACCAGGAAGGCGGAGTTTGAAAAATGGATCCCTGTGAGTCTGGCGACGGATCATGCGGAGGCGGTGAATTTCCTGGAAACGGAGGAAGGAAAGTTTTATCAATAGGAGATCGCTGGTATTTATCATTAAGGAGGAGTATTTCGTTGTGCCCGGTATTTTTACGAAATTCGTTTTGCGATGGCGTCAGTAAAAAAAACAGCAGAAAGCGTGCATATACATTATTCCTGTTATTATACAAGAACGAGGAATGGGGAGCATTTTGTGCCGGATCATGCTCTTGGGTATATTGTTTCGGGTTCTGCCGTCATGGATGATGGCCAGCGCAAGACAACCTTTAATAAGGGTGATGTTTATTTCTGCAGGCGGAATCATTTTCTGAAGTATACCAAGGTGCCTCCTGAAGGGGGTGAGTTCAGGAGTGTTTCTGTTTTATTCAGCCAGGAAGTATTGCGGGATTTTAGCCTGGAATATGGATATAAACCTGCTGCGCATGTGCCCTGGCCTACTTTTAAGGGATTTCCCACACAGTCTGTGTTACCGGATTATATGAGCTCTCTTATCGCCTATGAGCGGCTTTTTCAGCAGGAAGGAACGGAAGAGCTGTTTGCCATAAAGCAAAAAGAGGCCATTTTATTATTGCTGCGGGTGCAGCCGGAGCTGAAAGAAGTGTTGTTTGATTTTTCAGAACCGGGTAAGATAGATCTGGAGGCTTTTATGAGCAAGAACTTTCATTTTAATGTACAGTTGCAAAGATTTGCCTATCTGACGGGCCGGAGCCTGGCTACTTTTAAGCGGGATTTTGAAAAGATCTTTCATATAACGCCGAGCCGTTGGCTGTTGCAGCGGCGGCTGGAGGAGGCTCACTATTTAATAAAAGAAAAGGGGAAGGCTCCTTCGGATGTGTATCTCGAATTAGGATTCGAGGACCTTTCCCATTTTTCTTTTGTGTTTAAGAAGGCTTATGGGGTGGCGCCGTCGAAGGTGTAGGACGGATGAGCTTCTCCGCAGAAGTAAAGAGGAAAATGCGCATTTCCTCTTTTCGAAAGTCGTTTTCCTTATTGCGCATGATGTCATGCATTGATACTCTTAGTTTTGTGTCTGGTGATTTCTGCTCCCACCTTTTGCCTTGCGGCTGCAAGGCTGACGTCTTAATGTGTCAAACATTGGCGTATTTAATGTCTATATGAATTGACTTTTTACCGATAAGTAAACTTATCCGCGGACCCCCGTGGAAGCTGACCAATGGGAGCAGAAACCCGGGAGGCTTCCCGGGGTGAAGCGGGCCTATAATAAATGTTTTAAACAACTACTTAATGAGTAACAACAGACGACTGTACGACTACATAGCCCTGGCGCTATTTTCTTTATTATTTTCTTTGGGCTCCGTAGGGGCCACGCCTCCTTTGTCCGGGGGAATGATCAGGGGAACGGTGACGACCAACGATGGGAAACCCGCTGCTGCCGTAATGGTACAGGTGAAGGGGTTGAAGAAATGGACGCAGACAAATGAAGCAGGTGATTTTGTTTTGCATAATATGACACCCGGGGAATATACGGTGGAAGTATCACTGGTGGGATATGAGACCATCGTACAAACCGTTACGGTGGTGGATAAACAAACGGTGATCGTCAACCTGGAGCTGAAGCTTTCTCAGCAGCAGCTGCAGGATGTCGTTGTCAGGGGTGAAAAGAACAAGTTTACCCGGACGCAGAGCGATGTAGTGGCGAAACTGCCCTTAAAAGACCTGGAGAATGCACAGGCCTATACTACGGTGACCAGGGATCTCATGACGGAGCAATCCGTTTTTACGCTGGATAATGCTATGCGGAATGTGCCGGGCGCCAGCCAGCTATGGGCGGCCACGGACAGGGCCGGTTTTGGTAATGGCGCTTCTTTTGTGCTGCGTGGTTTTCAGCTGAATACCTATTTGCGGAACGGGGTGCCGGGTAATGTCAGCACTACCATTGACAATGCCAATATCGAAAGCATCGAGGTGTTGAAAGGGCCTTCCGCCACTTTATTTGGCAGCGCTGTAACGGCTTATGGCGGGCTGATCAACCGCAACACGAAGAAACCTTATGAGACCTTTGGCGGGGAGGTGGCTTATGCGGGTGGCAGTTATGGATTTGACCGACTGAGCGCGGACATCAATACGCCGCTGGATTCGGCAAAGAGCGTGCTGATGCGGGTGAATACGGCCTATAATTATAGTAATACCTGGCAGGACAGGGGATTTCACAGAGGGTTTTTTATCGCTCCCAGCTTATCTTATAAGGCGAGCGACCGGCTCAACTTCTCCTTTGATGCGGAGCTATACAGTTCCCGGGGGACCACACCGCAGATATTTTTCTTTAATACCACGGTGGCGCAGCTGGGTGTTTCCAGTGCTGACAAGCTGAATATAGACTATAACCGTTCTTTTATCAGCAATGATCTGAGCATGCAATCTTCGAATGCCAATTTTTTCGGTCGCATGGATTATAAGCTGTCTGATCAGTGGTCTTCACAAACCAATATTTCTTTATCGCGCAGTAC
>Ga0206922_1073_pt1 | contig 27055 bp, 15 predicted proteins | sample Alteio_BWOrgHeat_63_FD_152976 | JGI IMG/M metagenome (GOLD analysis project Ga0206922, IMG submission 152976) | Enriched cells from forest soil in Barre Woods Harvard Forest LTER site, Petersham, Massachusetts, United States -... | ecosystem: Environmental > Terrestrial > Soil > Temperate forest >... | reverse complement strand
TAGGAATTCCTGGATCTTCGAGAGGCGAAGGAAAAGGGAACGACCCCCGGGGAGGAGGGTATTAATTTTCTGGGTACGGGGTGGGTTATCTTCTGGTAACGGGGTGCGTCGAAGGCCGCCAACTCTGGCAGCGGTCGGCCGTGGTATTGGCTGCGACTGGGTCGGATGGGGCTGGGGGCACTTCGCCGGAGTCTGCTGCGGCGGTGACGATGCCGTCCAGCGTCGTGCGGGAGTTGAGTTAGAAATCCTGGAGGCGGACGTTGGGGTGTCTGAGCGTGCAGATTTCTCCCGTGATTTAGGAACGCTTATCTGCATTGTGCGCTTTTGAGGAGTAATTCTATGCAAGTGTGATTTGGGGCGTCCGGAACAGTGATCCAGGGGTCAGGGAGTTTGGATCAGAGAAGCAGATTCCCTGCGGGAATGACAGACAAGAAAAGTAAAGGCAGGTTTGTGGTTCCCACCCATTCAGCAAAGAACGCGGAATGGATAGGCACCGAGATGGTGATGATTCGGAAGAAGGCAGGAAGCGAGTGAGCTATTTGATGGTGGCGGGGCTGGATGTGGGAGCAGTTGATTTGGTTACCAGTCTGCTCCCGTCGTGGCTCAGAGGAAGTCGGTCTTTCGGGACTGCACCAGGAATGTGAGAGTGAGCAGGAGCAGAACCGAGGCGAATTCGGCGAGCACGATGCCTATCGAGGTGCTGTCCCACAGCACCCTGACTCCGAACATTGTTGCAGCGATGCCGGGAATGTGCGCGACTAAATACCCCACCGCATTGAAGCCAACGTTGCCGACGATTATTGCCGCTGTCGCCCATCCCTGTGATTCAGTCATTAGCGTGACGCATAAGATCGCACACGTGCTGACGAGCAGATAGGCGCCCATGATTGTGACGTAAGGAACGAGCCCATGCACCGCTCCGGGAGCTGCAAGCAGGATGATGAGGCAGCCGCTCAGCACAAGTGCCCAAGGAACGAGAAAAATCAATATGTTCGCCAGTATCTTGCTCATTGTGTATTCGCGGTAAGAGATGGGCAAGCTCATTACGAAGGCGAGATTCTGCTCTTTGCGCTCGGTGATCACCGTACTGACCGCGAGCTGCGCGCCCTCTACGACAAGGACGGTAACAAGAAGAATGAGGCCGATGAAGAAGCCCGCCTTCCCTGTAAGAACGGTTATAGCAAGTGCCATTGCACCGCCGACCAGTGACCCAATAATCAGCCAGCGCTGGAGATACCAATCTTTGAGAACGAGCAGACGTATCATGTTGAAGTTCATGCCAGAACCCCTTCCCTTCGGCTTGCCACGTTGGCTACGAAGATTTCTTCCAGAGTCATGCGATCAATGTTGTGGACGGTTGCACCGGCATCGCGACAGAGCGCTGTCATAGCGGGATCGAAGCTATTGGTGGTGAGGACGGTAATGCGGCCTGTGCTTGCCTTCTGGATGGTTCCGGGAAGGGAAGGCAACGAGACGCCGGGAGGGACATCCACCCTCATTCTGCGCCAGCGATCGAGATAACCCTCCTTGTCGCCGGAGTCGATGATTCTTCCCCGGTCGATGAAGGTGATGCTGTCGGAGATCTGTTCCACGTCGAGCGTGTTGTGCGAAGAGAACAGAATGGTACGCCGTTCGTCGGAGAGCACCTGCATCAACTCGCCCAGCACCTCTTGGCGCGCTATGGGATCGAGGCCGGTGGTGGGCTCATCGAGCACCAGAAGGCGCGGACGCCGCGCCAGCACCAGCATCAGCGCCGCCTTGACGCGTTGACCGTGGGAAAGTCCTTTGACCTTCTGTTGCGGTTTCAAGTCGAATCGCCGGCAGAGCTGCTCCGCGTAGGCCTGGTCAAAGGTCGGATAGATGGAGCGGATGAACCGCATGTGCCAGTCAATGGTTGCCGTGCGATACAGCCGCATATCTTCGGAGACGTAGCCAATATCGAATTTAGCTGCAGCCTGCTGATGCGGCATAGTGTGGCCAAGCACGCGAACCATCCCGTGATCCTGATGTACAAGTCCCATCAGGATCCGTATTGTCGTTGACTTGCCAGCGCCATTTGCGCCGATGAAGCCCATGATGCTGCCTTCTTCTTGCTCCAGATGTATGTCGTCGAGAGTAAAGTGGGGATATTTCTTTCCCACGCCGGCAAATTGCACCGCCAGATCGGTATTTGTGGTCATACGTGCTCCTTCACGAGGCGATCCGCGGCTTCGCGTACGCGGTTGGCCAGTTCTTCAGGTGAATGCCCAAGCAATTCTCCCAGCCGCGCAACCTGATCAACATGCTCGGTGAGCTCCTGATCGTAGAGGCGGGGGCTGAGGTCAGGGTCGGTGGCAACCGTCGATCCTTTGCCATGCTGAGTTACGATGATTCCTTCGCGATCGAGCTCAAGATAGGCGCGCTTAATCGTGATGACGCTGACTCGCAGCTCGACTGCGAGCTGGCGGATCGAAGGGATCTCCTGCCCGGGGACCCAATCTCCCAAGGCGATGCGCTGCTTGATCTGCTCCATGATCTGGAGGTACATCGGGCGGCTATCGGATTGGGAGATGGTGATTCCGCTGTGCATATCGACATACTGAGTATACACAGTATCAACGTAGAGAAAATTTTATTTTTTGGTGATCGGGCAGAGGGGACAGCGAGGACGGAACCGAGCGCCCCGCTGCGTTCCGGATGGCTATGAAAAAAGTAGATTTCCTGCGGAGGATGACAGACAAGAAAGGCAAAAGCAGAAGCAGATCCTTCGACGCATTCGGAATGACGATGCTGAGAGAGCGAAGGTTAGTTGCGGAACAGCTATTCGATGATGCGGGCTACTACGTCGTAGTGGTGGGATTCGGTGATTTCGCAACGGTAGAAGGTGCCGGGGACGAGTGTATCGTGCGGGCCGAAGTCGTTGATGAGGACTTTGCCGTCGATCTCGGGGGCGTGGAGCATGGTGCGGCCCTGCCAGAGGAGTTCGGTTTCGTCGCTGATGCCTTCTACTAGGAGGTCCATCTGGCGGCCGATCCATTTTTGCTGGCGCTCGGCGCTGATTTTTTGCTGGAGCTTCATGAGGCGCTTACGGCGTGACTCGATGGTGCGCTTGGGGACCTTCTGGTCGAGGTCAAACGCTGGGGAGCCTTCTTCATCGGAGTAAGGAAAGGCGCCTAGCCAGTCGATTTTGGCTTCGCGGACGAAGTCTTCGAGTTGCGTGAAGTCGGCGTCGGTTTCGCCGGGGAAGCCGACTATGAAGGTGGTGCGGAGGACGAGGTCGGGGACGATGCTGCGCGCTTTTTCGATCATGCGGAGGAAGATGTCGGGGCTGCCGCCGCGCTTCATGCGTTTGAGGACGGCGGGCGAGGCGTGCTGGAGAGGAACGTCCAGATACTTGGCGATGTTGTCGTGCTTAGCGATGGTTTCGAGGAGGCGCGTGGTGACTTTGTTGGGGTAGGCGTAGAGGAAGCGAAGCCACTTGAGGCCTTCGATTTGCGCGAGGGCGTCGAGTAAGGTGGCGAGGCCGTCCTTTAAGCCGAGGTCTTCGCCGTAGCAGGTGGTGTCCTGGCCGATGAGGGTGATTTCGCGGACGCCCTGGCGGACCAGGTTTTGCGCTTCGGCTACTACGGATTCAAAGCGGCGGCTGCGGAATTTTCCGCGCAGCTGCGGGATGATGCAGAAGCCGCAGGGATGGTCGCAGCCTTCGGCGATTTTGATGTAGGCCGAGGATTTGGGGGTGGTGAGGATGCGGGGTGTTTCGTCGGTGTAGAGATAGTTGGGCAGCGAGGCGATGGCGCCGTCCCAGTGTTCGCGGCTGAAGCGGCCTTGCTCTTCACGGAGGTCGCCTTCGGGGCGGGAATGCTTATTGACCGCGCTTGGGGCACGTTCGACTAAGTTTGTGGATGTGAGGATGTTGAATGGTGATGTCGAGACTGCTGGTGCGGCCATGCTTAGCCCTGCGGCAGTCAGTATGGCTTCGAGTTCGCCGGTGCCTACTACGGCGTCGACTTCGGGGATGTTCTTCTGGATTTCGTCGCGGTAGCGCTCGACCAGGCAACCGGCGACGATGAGGCGCCTGGCGGTGCCATTGGTCTTGTGCTGGACCATCTCGAGGATGGTGTTGACGGATTCCTGCTTGGCTGAGTCGATGAAAGAACAGGTGTTGACGACGAGGATTTCTGCGTCTTCGGGGGCGTTGGTGAGGCGCGCACCGGCGCGGTCGAGCAGGCCCATCATGACTTCTGAGTCGACGAGGTTTTTGGGGCAGCCTAACGAAATAAAGCCCACGGTGGGAGCCGTGGGAGTGGAAGAATTGCTCACCTTTCCATTGTACCGGGAGGTGAGTTTATTGTCGCGCGTTATGCGGGGTTGGTAGTGGCGCTTAGGTGTTATCAGTAGTTAGCGCAGGGCTGCACGTGAATCAGGTGATTTGCGGTTTTGTCTTCAATGCGAAGAGGGTTGCGCAGGGGGCGTCCGAAGTTATCGAAGCTTATCTGCATCCAGTCACCGTCTTCGAGAGCGATGCCTTCGCCGAAGCTGAGTGAGTGGGCTCCGAAATAGTGGACGTGGACGTGGCCTGGCGTGCGATGGCCCGCGAACTTGAAGTGATGATGCTCGAGATTGGCGAGGCTGTGGGCCATGTTTTCTTCGCCAGTTTCGATCTTCTTTGACCAAAGGGTGTTGCCGTTGCGTTCGATACGAACTTCGCCGGAGATTGAGTGGAAGTCGGGATCGATGACGAGCTCTGGCCCGATGCTGCACTGGCGAAGCTTGGAGCCGGCGAGGTTGAGATAGTTGCAGCGCTCAAATTTGTGATCGGAGAATTCGTTGCCGATACACATGCCGATACGATTGGGTGTGCCGTCGGGTGCGATGAGATAGATGCCGGCGATTTCTGCTTCTTCGCCGCCGTCTTCAGCATGTGCGGGCACGGTGAGGGGTGCGAAGGGCGGTTGCAGGATTGTGCCGTTGCCTTTGTAGAACCATTCAGGCGGGGCGCCGATTGCTCCTTCTGGTGGGCGGCCTGCGGCGAGGCCCAGCTCGAACATTCGCATGCTGTCGGTGATGGGCTTGTCTGGCTGGGTAGCGGTCTGGAGATGCATATCCTGGCGGTCTTTGGCACTGCCGAGATGGGTGAGTCCTGTGCCGCTGACGAGGATGCGCTCCGGGGCTTGTGGGATGTCGATGGGTGAGAGAAGTTGCCAGTCGCTGACGCCCGAGTAGATTTCGTCGTATGAGATTGCGGGGCCGGTTGCCAGCTCGTTTACGTGCTGGATCAGCGATGTGTTTGTGCGGATGCATTCGGAGGCGAGTTCGTAGATCGAAGTCACCTCTGCGAGGCAGCGGAGGTGGGGCTCATCGACGAGCGCGACCCGGCCGGCGTTTGCATCAGCGATTTGGACCAGGCGTGTCAATCGTCGCTCAGATTATTCGATGATTTTGAAGCGCTTCAGTGACGCTTCGTTGACTGTCACGCCGAGGCCGGGAAGGGAGTCATCGAGGTTGATGTAGCCGTCGGTGGGCTCGGGCTCACCATCGAAGATGTACCAGAAGAGCTCGTTGCCTACTTCGACGTCGGTTTTAGGGAAGAACTCAGCGATGGGTGAGTTGAGACTCGCCATGACCACGTGGTAGTTGTGCATCTGGCCAGCGTGAGGGACGACGGGCACCTGGAAGGACTCGGCGAGGGCGGAGATTTTGCGGGCCTGGCTGATGCCGCCGACGCGGTTGGTGTCGAACTGGATGTAGTCGAGCGCGTTGGCTTCGAGCAGGTCGCGGAAGCCAAAGATGGTGAATTCATGTTCGCCACCGGCGATGGGAACGCGGCCGTAGCTCTTGAGTTCTTTGTAGCCGCGCGTGTCGTCGGGGATGACAGGTTCTTCGAGCCAGCGGAGGCGGAAGGGCTTGAGCAGAGGGAGCATGCGCTTCGCGTAGTCGAGCGTCCAACCCATGTAGGCGTCAGACATGAGGTCGATGCCGTCGCCGATGACTTCGCGGACGTTGCGAACCAGCTCTACATTCTTCTGCATGCCTTCGGCCCCGTCGATTGGGCCCCATCCGAAGCGGAGCTTCATTGCTTTGTAGCCCTGATCTTTGTAGCGCTGGGCTTCGGCGCGGAGCTCGGGGATGGGCATGGCGTAGAGACGGCTGGCGTAGACGGGGATCTTCTCTTTAGTGCGGCCGCCGAGGAGGCGGAAGACGGGTTGATTTGCGCTCTTGCCGAGGATGTCCCAGAGAGCGATGTCGACTGCTGAGATTGCGGTCATGGCGACGCCTTTACGTCCGAAGGCCATGGTGCGGCGGTACATCTGCTGCCAGAGGAATTCGGTGTCCCATGGGTCGGCGCCGATGAGAAGCGGCTTGAGGTAGGTGTCGATCAGCGTCTTGGTAACGAGCGGTGAGAGGGCGGCGTTGCCGAGGCCGATGTGGCCGGAGTCGGTGAAGATTTCTACGAGCACCCAGCCGTGAAATGCAAAGTTGCCCATGGATGCTTCGCGAAATGCAACGAGGTCCAGTGGGTTGGTGCAGAAGTGGGGAGATAGAGGGATGGTTTCGCCTTCCCATTGAACGACACGTGTGCGGACTTCGGTGATCTTCATGCGGGGCTCTCGATTTGAGTTAGGTCGCCGGTCGATAGCGGCTTGATGCTGCCTGAGAAGAATACAAGAGCGAGGAAGCCGATGAGATGAAATGAGCCGGCGAGGATGAGAATCAGGCTGTAGCTGAAGCCGTGGCCGAGTAGCCCTCCGACGATTAGCGAGAAGATGGCGCCTCCCATGGAGCCTCCGAAACCGACCAGACCTGCTACTGTGCCGACGGCGGAAACAGGGAAGATATCTGCGGGGATGGTCATGATGATGCATGACCAGGATTGTTGCGAGAAGAAGGCGATGCTGAAGAGAACGAGAGCGAATTGTACCGGCACCCAGGGAACGAGCATGATGGCGGGCATCATGGCTGCGTTGACACCCAGAACGAGTTTGCGCGAGAGATCGAGTGATCGACCGCTTTGCAACAGGCGGCTTGAGGACCAGCCGCCGAGAAAGCTGCCGACGCCGGAGGCTGCGTAGGGAATCCATGCGTAATGGCTGACTTGCGAGATGCCGAATCCACGGGCGTCGTAGAGATATTTGGGGAGCCAGAAGAGCAGGAAATACCATGCCGCGTCGCTCACGAATTTTGCGAAGACCAGGGCTTGTACGCTTCGCAGGCTTGTGATTTGACGAAGGGAGATGTGTGGCGGAGAGTGATTGATCGATGTGACCGTTACTGGGCTGCGATATGAGAGGGCCCAGCAGAGTGTCCATAAGAGACCGGTGGCCCCGGCGGCGTAGAAGACTGCGCGCCAGCCGTAGCTGATGAGGATGAGGCCGATGAGAGGTGGAGCGAGCAGAGAGCCGACGGATGTGCCCGCGTTGATGATGCCCATAGCCGTGGCGCGCTGCTTGGATGGGAGCCACTCGGAGACTACGCGCGTTGCCGCGGGGAAGGCGCCGCCTTCACCCATGCCGAGTAGAAAGCGGGCGAGCAGCAGAAGGCTGAATGCTGCCGCGAGGCCGTGTAATGCGCAGGCAAACGACCACCAGAGCATGATGAGAAGGAAGCCGCGGCGTGTGCCTAGCTTGTCGATGAGGCGGCCGGCGATGACATACATTGCGGCGTAGGCGATTAGGAAGGCGGTTTGGAGATAGGAGAATTGCTGGTTCGTGATGGCGATGTTTTGCTGGATCGCCGTGATTGCGATGGAGACGGTTTGGCGGTCGAAGTAGCTGATCGCGATGGCTGCGGTTACGAGAAGGACCAGATACCAGCGAAGAATCGAGGTCTCTGACTTCGGGCTTATGAACGGGTTTGTGGTCACAGCGCTTTTACCATTTGAGTTGTAGGAGCGAGACGGATTGGCGCGGCATCTCGGTTGAGATGGTCACTGTGCCGTTGACGGCGTCGAACCATTCGGGGGAATTGAGGAGCTGCAGGCCGTCTTTGCTTTTTAGTTCTGCATATTGCTCTGCGGTGGGATGCTGTGGGGAGCCCATGGCTTTCCATACGGTGTAGGCGTTGCTGTGTGTTTCGTCTATTCGATAGTGAGTGACAAGGATGCGATGAGCGGTTGCGGGTAGGCCGGCGATAGTAATGTCGGTGGGCGTTGCGGGTGCGGGCTCATCGACGTCGTGATAATTCCATAGCATTACGGCGGCTTCGTTGGTGTCTCTGGTTGCTAAGGCGTCGATGTCGGGAGTCGCGCGAACGCCGCTGATGAGGATGTCGTCGAGAGAGACCTGGCCTGTGCTGGTGGTGCTGACCCGGTTGCCCTGCATGAGTGCGGCCATGCGGAAGAAGTTAAGGATGGGCTTGTTGATGCCGTTTGTGGCAAGGGATCGGAAGCCTTCGAAGTAGTCCTTGTCTTCGAATTCGAAGGACCAGCTCAGCATGGAGATGAGGTTAACTTTGCGGCGAGAGGTGAGGTCGAAGAGCCCCTTGTACGCTGCTGCTGTGTATGCGGGATACAGGGTGCCATTGCGGTAGTTATTGGCTGGGTTGACTTTGCTTGAGCAGGCGGCGCAGCCCTCGGGGTCGGCTTCACTGAGAATGATGGGCAGGCTGCGGAACTGAGGGTATCTGGCTATGATCTCGAAGCCCTTGTCGACGTCGTTCATCTCTTTGTCGAGGCCCATGCGGACGTGGCCCTCGTTGATGCGCGGCTGGCCTTTTGCGTGGAACGAGATGAAGTCGAGCTGGACTTGTTTGCCGGTGGCTGCGCTTTTGCCTTTGGCTACGTGCGTGAGGAAGGTATCGAGGAATTTGTAGGCCTTTGGATTGCCGGGGCTGGTTGATGCGGGACCGCCAACTCTCGCGCCAGGCAGGGCAGCGCGCACGCCAGCTACCGAGTAGTCGTAGAGCTTCCAGTACTCTTCTGGCGTACTGTGCCAGTAGTCGATGTCGGGCTCGTTCCATACTTCGAAGTACCACTGCTCGACAGACTCTTTGCCATAACGCTCGACGAGATGTGCGGTTACAGTGCGAATGAGGTCACGCCATTTTTCGTAGTCTTTAGGCGGACTTTGGACGCTGCCTGAGGTAGTGCGACCGGGATAGTGGACTTGGTACGGTTCTTTGCCGGTGGCGAGGTCCTGCGGCATGAAGCCTAGCTCAACCATCGGACGGACATGGGCATCTCGATATCCGTCGAAGATACTGTCGAGGATTTTGAAGTCGTAGATGGGCTTTCCATTTGCGTCTTCGGTGTAGACGTTGGTGGAGCTCCACTTCAGCTCGGCGACTCCGTTGCCTGCGGTGAGGAGATGGTGGGCTCGAATGTATACAGGCACGGGGCTCAGGTCGTGCAGTTCTTTGAGCAGCTTTACGCCGTTGGGCATGGTGGTGTAGTTGGACTCGTCATAGCCGAACCAGCTGTATATGGGAGTGTAGGGGCCGAGAGTCTTAGCCAAGTCTACGCGGATGTCAGCAGATTGAGAGCGGGCTATTATGCTCTGGACGAGCATCAAGGCCACGACAACGCGGGTCATTTGGATAGATATTTTCATTGTCTTGAGAGGATGCCGAGCGATCGTCGATCAAGAAGCAATTGTCGCACGCTTGTCCCCTGAAGATCATTTACGACTCCTTTATTTGTGCTTTATGGGTTACCTAGGAATGATGCCGATTCTGTAAGTAAAGTGAATGATGGTGATGATCTTTATGTGCGCGAAAGTATAGTTCTGTCGCGCGGACAAGGGCTCATCGACGTAAATGAGGGTTCTATGATCGGCAAATATTGGAGTACCTGCGCCATCGGATTCGTGGCGTATTTTTTTGTGCTTTTTCCGGCGTTTGGTCAGACGCAGAGCGACGAACAACCAAATGTGACAAACGGTATTGCGCAGCAGAGCGATCCGTCGGCGGATGTGCCTGGGGGGCGCGGCAGTGCAGAGGCCGCTAAACCGTCAGACGCTGGATCGTATGAGGCTCTTGAAAGAGAGCTCGCGGCGATGAGGGAGCGCATAGCGAAACTTGAGGATGAGTTGAAGGCCAGTCGATTTGCGCCGGGAGAGGATGTCGGAGCGAAGGATGCCGAGAGGCTTACAAATGCTGGCGCGAAGCTGGTTGAGCCGGAACCTCTTGGGAGTGCGTTGCCGGGTGCGGCCAATCCTGCATCGGTGCAGTCTGTAATTGGCGCGGAGGAAACGAGCAAGAGCGCGCCCTTTGCTTATGCGGACTGGAGTTGGCTGAATGGGAATTCGCGTACCAAAGATTCGCCGATGGCGACGAAGTACTTTACGCCGGAGTTTCGCGCGGATGTGAATTACATTCTTGATTTCAATCATCCCAAGGATGACAGCATGGGCGGATCGACGGAGTCGTTTCGTTCGGATGAAGTGCAGGTTGAGCAGCTGAGCTTTGGCGGCGACTTCAGAATAGATAATGTTCGTGGACGCTTTTTGACGATGTATGGAATGTTTGCAACGACTACACCTCGCAATGATGCGAGTCCTGTGCGAGGTCAGTGGGATCTTGCAAATGCTTATCGCTATGTTTCTGAGGCATGGGGCGGATATCACTGGAATGTGCAGCATGGACTGAATCTGGATGCTGGGATTTTTGTTTCCTACATTGGTTTGTTCAGTTATTACAACTTTGATAACTGGGCTTATCAGCCTTCATTTGTGTCTTCGAATACTCCATGGTTCTTCAATGGAGTTCGAGTGCAGTGGTTTCCGACAGACAAGTTGAAGATCGAGCCGTGGTTTATCAATGGCTGGCAGTCTTATGGAAGGCCGAATGGAAAGCCCGGACTTGGTGGACAGATACTTTATCGTCCGAAGCCGTGGATGGCACTTGTGTTTAATAACTACGGACTTGGGGAAGATGCGGTAGGCATTCCTAACCGGTCGCGTCTTCACACCGACGATAGCGTCGAGATCAAGTATTATGACAATCCGTCGAGGTTCCTGGATAAGGCCGCTTTTACGTTCACCGCAGATGCTGGATGCGAGTTTGGTGGGGGAGTCAGTTGCACAGGAAAGGGTGGCAATCCGAAGCAGTCTTTTCTTGGCTTTATGTTCTATAACCGTGTGTGGTTCAAGAAGGATCTGTATGGACTTACGATAGGCGGAGGGAAGATGAATAACCCCGGGCGATATCTGGTGCTGCTGCCACCTATTAATGGCGCTACTGCTGCGACGGGGACCCCTTATTACACGGAAAATCCGGGACAGCCCTATCACGCGTACGACATGACGACTACGTTTGACTATATGCCGAGTCAGTTCATTACGTTTCGAGCGGAGATGGGTTATCGCCACACAGACTTGCCTTACTGGTCCGGCAAGGGCGGCATTACACCGCCGGGTGGGAACAATGGCGTTCCGGCAAGCTATGTTTGTGCATCAGGAGCATCGGCGGGTACGAACGTGTTGTCGACCGCGGAGGTGAATTGCGGCGGAGGGTTGAACAGCGTGTGGTTTCCTGATTTGCGGACGGGGCAGGTAGCTGCTACGGGCGCGATCCTGGTGAGGTTCTAGATGATGGATTGCATCGATGTTATGACTGCTACTTCATAACATCGATGCTGGGCTGAATGAAGCGGAGCAAGGTTCCGCCGACCTGAGGGAACTGGTAGGCGAGCCAGGTGAGGACGGGTACGGCTCCGAAGATTGCGAGGCGAAGGTAAAACTCCATGCCCAGCTCGTTTGCGTTGGTGTCGGTGATGCGGCTGAGGATTGAGTTGCGATGCATTTGCGCGAAAACGTAAATGATGCCTCCGCCAAGCAGTAAGAGGAGGCCGGTGAAGCCTTCATCGATCAGCTGACGGGGCTGGAAGGGATAGGAGTTCCACGCGATGATGGTGAGAACGAAGACCACCGAAACAAACATGAGCAAGTGCCGCATATTTACGAGAACTGCCCTGATGAGCGAGACGTAGCGAATGGCGAGGAATTCTTCGGCGACGCGGATGTGCAAAGGCTCTTCGGAGACTGTACTGGTGAGCAGTTGCAAGGGCGTATGCGGATGGCGCGCGGATTCCTCCTTTGGGAGGCTTTGCGCTTTGATGGGCAGCTCGGCGGTATCCTCGCCTTCGACGAGGCCGATGCGTTTCTTCTCCCAGTAGGGGATGAGGACTCCGCTGAGTAGGATTTCGCAGCACTTTGCGTAGCACTTCTCGATGGCGACCATGCAGCGAAGACCGGCCTGAGGACCGGTGATTGGTTGCGGGCTGGGAGGTGCCTGCACGGGTGCACCGCTGAGTACGGCGTTGATGGTACTGATCCAGGAATCCAGTTCGTCGTGAACGTCCTGAAGGTCTTTGGCTTGATATTTCTGAGCGGGATCGAAAGAGTTCATCAACGTACTGTCGTTGACCATCTGGCGCATGGACTCGGTTGAACGAGCCATGTCGCGCCATTGTTCAAGCAATCCGCCCTTACGCATCATGTTCATCCAGCCGATACCTTTGAGGCGGTTGAAGGCGAAGCGAATGGGCAGACGCTCGAGCGGATCGAGCAGTCCCCGCCGAAGCGAGTCCCATATGAGCAGCATGCGGAGCCATCCGGAGAGGGCGATCATGACCAACGGAAAGGCGATGGACATGAGAAGGAATTCATAGCAGGTGGGCCATTTTCCGCTGTGCCAGAGGAACCGGTCAAGGCTGCCGAACTTGAGACCAAAGACGATGAGACAAAGTGTGCTCATGTAAATGCCGATGAGGGTGAGGGTGGGCCACCATCTGCGGCGCGGGAAAAAGCGCTTGAGCAGTTCGCGTGTGATGAGAAGGCAGGTGATGTTTTGAGCGAGACAGGAGTCCAGAGAGCAAGTGCAACTGGAGATGGCTTCGTCACTGACGAAGAGCGGCCATGAGAAGTTTCCTTTTACGTAAGCGGGGAGACGAGGGCGATTCTTGAGCGAGAAGCGCAACCGCAAAGCCTGAAAGACCGACCACAGGTACCAGCCGAGGACGATGAGAACGATCGGGACGAGAGGCGAAACTCCGCTGCCTGGAAAGAGGCAGCGATAGCTGAAGAATGTTCCGACGAAGTTGTGGTTGCCGGCAACTGTTTCGGTATCGCAGATATGCATCCAGATGAGAGGAGTCAGGATGAGCGCAGCGGTTGCAATCAGGTTGAAGAAATAGACGGGATTGGCGTTGAGCCACAGTCGCAGACTTTCAAGACGGCTTACTGGAGGGGGCAGGATTGGGATGTTGCCGTTTGGCGTGAGATAGGGAGACGCCTTGCGAAATGTTGTGAAAAGTGCGACGAAGGCAGCCGCGATGACGAGAAGGCTATAAAAGGCTGTGTGCCAGTTTGGGTGGATAAGACGGAAGCTAGGGAAGACCGGGTAAGCGGTGAGGAACGCCATGCAAAAGAGCATGACGGTACCGATGTAGATGTACATGGACCTGCGATGACGTTGATCTCCCTGATCGATGGCCAGGTCGCGCGTGAGCGGAGACCAGTAATTGGGAAAAGTGATTGCGGCGGCGTGGCAGATGCAGAGGAGTGCGATGAGAATACACATCACCTCCCAGGTCAGAGACGGGTAACGGTATTGGCGCGCGGCGTATGCGGGATCGGTGAAGGAGATAACTTGCCATAGCTTCGTGAAGAAGTCGACTTTCTCGGGGTGTGTGGTCGCAGGAGGAGTGGTGATCTTTGCGCCGCAGAGTGCAAGCCGTGAAGAGGCGTTTTCTGAGGGAAGAATTTCCGGAAGAATATCAATCCGGTCGCTGGCGCACTCGCTTACGATTCCCAGCGGATAGTAGCCGTCGGAGCCGATCGCCGATGCCCACAATCGGGCATGCAAGGACGGGTCCGGTTTGAGGGCCGAGCGAAAGTTTGCAAGGTGTATGTTATTCGAGAGGCCGTCCCAGAAGGTGAAGCTTGCGGCGTTGAAATAGGCTTCCGTTACAGCATCGGGAAAAGCACGTACAGATCCGCGCGTCGCGCCTGTGTCTGTCGATGTGGGACCAAACAAATTATACGCACTGAATGTAATTGCGCCGACGTATGGGACGCTCTCCGTTTCACGGCCAAAGAGGAGATCTCCACCGATGAAGACGAGACGTGCCTCCGGGCAGGCGCGATGAAGGAATTGCGCGAGGAAAAGCTGATCGAGAGGATTGGAGCTGTTGATGACGATGAACTGCGTGTGATTCCGCTGCAGCAGATGCATGATCGACATCAACTGTGCCTCCTGCGAGAGAGGCATCTGGTCCTGAGAGAACTGCGGCACGCTATCGTTGGCGCCGGGGTCCTTGAGCGAAAGGTGCAGGTATGGAGTGGGGGTATTTTTATCCTGGCTGTCCTGACGTTCCTGAGACCTTGTGTGCGCGTTGCGCAGCAGGGAGATGTCGCGCGGGAAGCGGATGTTGAGCGGTCTGTCGGTCGAGAGGTTTTCCTGTCCGTCTGTCGAGGAGCACGGGAGTGACTGAGCTTTCTTGGGGGTAGTGCGCTGCATTGCGTGGGAATCCTGATTGCCGAAGACGGTTGAGTCTTCGGAGAGGACGGCAACGCGACCGAGATCGTATCCGGCGCACGAAAGGGCATTAAACAACTGTGCGGATTCGTACTCGGCGTTCTCTGAGAACGAGGTGTATTGGATGGTGGTGTCGGGTGGGAGTTGAGTGTTGGATTTATCCGGCGGTGGCTTGGAGAGGAGACTGCCGGCGAGCAGAGTTTCGGTGCTGCCCGCAATTTCGACTTTGCGATGACTGACGACGCTGCCCTCTCTTGTCCCGGCGGATTCTATCCCGGCGCGCAGAGAGGCTGCTGTCCCGGAGTTCGACGGTCCGATCATAGAGACGACGTCGGCGGGCCTCATGGAATAGGTGATCGTTGCGTTCTGGATCTCGGAAAGCTCCTTTTCGTAATCGAAGGCGTTGTTGAGCTGCGCGCCGTCTATTCCGAGTGAGGGTGTCTCAGCGACCAGAAACAGGTAGATGACCGAGTAGAAGTTGGAATCAAGTGAAGCTTTTGTTTTCACATCATCGCTTACTACCTTTTTGAAGACGATCAGGCCCGGCTGTCTTTCGCGGACGAAGTTTGTGCCGGAGCCTTCGCGGCTAGTGGATTCCTCTGAGGACAGCGAGGCGGTGCGAGATTTCCATGGCAGCCAGAAGTAGCTTGGAACATAACCGTTATCGCCTGCAGCCGTGAGGAGAGCGTCGATATCGCGATCGAATGTCAGACTGAGGTGGGTGTGAACGGGATCGGGAACGGTGGCTATGATTGCGTGGATTTCGGGTTTTTGGCCGGGTGTTTGTGTGGGGATGCCCCAGCGGTTGCTCTGGCTCGACGCGTCTACCGGGCAACGGGATTCGCCCTCGGATGGGGCGGCGATTTTTGAGTCGAGACGTGTTTCTCCTTCGGTGAAGGATATGGTTGCGGTCGCCTGCGGACCTGCCGATTCGACTGGTATGCTGCGCACAGGCTCCCAGTATTTACAGGAGGCGATCCACGGGCCATCGGTGGGCTTTGTGCCGGCTGCCGCAGAGGCAGGCGTGGCACCCCCCGTCTCCTGCGTGGTCGGGGAAACGGTCGCTGTCGGCCGCAGCATGAGCCCCGCAGCGAGGATTGCACCAGCCGTTATGCCCTGAGTCTTGTTCATGGCGACTCCCTAGAGACCTGCCTGAAAAGTGAATCGCGAAAAGAGTGCGCAAATTGTGGTGGTGAAAGAGATGCCGGATTCGCAACGTGGGCGATCCAAAAGAACTGCCATTGGGTAGAACGCCAGCGCCCGGGAAATCCTTTAATTAGCGACCGGATTTTCGGACACTGCGACCTTCACCATATTCGCGCCGCGATAGCGGCCTTCTTACACGGCGCTTCCAAATGTAACGATCTGCCAAAGCGACCGAGCCAGATCGATGCACATCGGCCAGACTGAGCCACGGCGTTGCAATGGAGCGTAATCACACTGAGAATCATTTGTTTACGCTTGCCCCCTGCTGTTCCCGGTAGCAATCCAGTATTGCAGAGACGGAGGTCGTTGCGAAGAAGAACTTCGCACCGTTTCCGGTTTCTGGAGCTGGATGCATGTTACCGCTGTCACATTCATCGCAACTGCTTTCGTTACTTCTCAAGCGAGTAGTGGCGAGCGATGGTGACGCGTTTCATGAAATTGAGATATTTGTCGAGATTCCAGAGGCGGGGTGCAATGTATATGATTTCAAGAGAGATTAGATTTCGCCCTCTTGCTGTTCCGGCTGCCGGGGCAGGATTCCTCGTCAATTGTTCTCAATGATGCAACTCCGGGGGAGTTGTTGTACGTCACACTATCCAGCAGATCAATCTGCATCACCCATAGAAACAAGACCTTGCAAGGGAGATACGCTGCCAGCCTACCCAATGAACAGCCAACCCATCGGACCTGACCGTCAGCTTCCGGCCTCCACCTCGACACGCCGCCGCAGGGTGGTGCAGGTGATTATGTGGCTGGTTATTCTGCTCATTTTTGGAGCTGGATTTGTGCTTGTTTTAAATCACCATGACGAAGCCGCGAAGTCTGCAGCGCCGCGCGGGCGCGGGGCAGCGGGGGGAACCGTGACGGTGAACACGGCGACTGCGAAGAAAGGCGATATAGGCGTCTATCTGGATTCGCTTGGTACGGTTACGCCGGTATATACGGCCTTGATCACCAGCCAGGTGAATGGGGTGATCAACGAAGTTCACTATCGTGAGGGCCAGTTTGTCCGAAAGGGCGATCCGTTGATAGATGTCGATTCCCGTCCATATCGGGCTACGCTGCTGCAGGCTCAAGGAACGTTGGAGCGCGACCAGGGTGTGCTGGCACAGGCGAAGATGGACCTGGCGAGATACCGGGATGCGTGGGCGCGAAATGCGATTCCGAAGCAGACGCTGGACGATCAGGAGAAGATCGTTCAGCAGGACGAGGGACTGGTAAAGATCGACGAAGGCGCTGTGCAGTTTGATCAGATCCAGGTTGACTATTGCCATATCACGTCGCCGATTACGGGCAAGGTTGGATTGCGTCTTGTCGATCCGGGGAATGTGGTGCAATCGTCTGGGGCGGTTACGCTGGCTGTTGTAACGCAGATGCAGCCGATCACAACGGTCTTCACTATTCCACAGGACAACCTGGGACAGGTGCAGCCGCACATGAGAGGTAATGCGGGGCTGGCGGTGACGGCGCTTGATCGCACGGCAGAGGTAAAGCTGGCCGAGGGCAAACTTCTGACGCTGGACAATCAGATTGATACGACAACCGGGACGGTGAAGGCGCGCGCATCTTTCGACAACAGAGACAATGGACTTTATCCGAACCAGTTTGTCAACACACGATTGCTGGTTGAGACGCTGCATGGTGTGACGCTGATACCATCGTCGGCGATTCAACATAATGGCTCGGAGTCGTTTGTATACGTGTTGCAGAACAATGTTGCTCATATCCGTACGGTGAAGCCAGGCGTGACGGATAAGGGGACGGCACAGGTTACGGGAATCAACCCCAACGACGTGGTTGCAAATAGCAGCTTCGATAAATTGCAGGACAATGCGAAGGTGGTGATTACGCGCGAGACGGTTCCCACTTCAACCGTTGGGAGTAACGCTCCTTGAGCCCATCACGCCCGTTTATTCTGCGCCCGGTGGCGACTTCGCTACTAATGGCGGCTATTTTGTTAGTGGGAATTGTGAGTTACACACAACTCCCCGTATCTGCGTTGCCTGAGGTCGATTATCCGACTATTCAGATTCTTACTTTCTATCCCGGGGCCAGCCCTTATGTGATGGCGACGACGGTGACCGCTCCGCTCGAGCGACAGTTTGGCGAGTTGCAAGGGTTGAGCCAGATGACCTCGAGTAGTTCGGGAGGCACATCGGTCATTGTGTTGCAGTTTACCCTCAATTTGAACATCGATATTGCGGAAGAGGAAGTGCAATCGGCGATCAATGCGTCGCAGAGTTTTCTACCTGCGAACCTTCCTGCGCCACCGATCTACAGCAAGACGAATCCTGCCGATGCGCCGGTGCTGACGCTGGCGGTTACATCGAAGTCGATGCCGCTGCCACAGGTGGAGGACCTGGTTGACACGAGGCTTGCGCCGAAGATTTCGCAGCTAAGCGGTGTGGGGCTGGTGAGCATTAGTGGTGGCCAAAAGCCGGCGGTTCGTATACAGGCGAATCCTCATGCTCTTTCTTCTTATGGCATCAATCTTGAGGATCTGCGCACGGCGGTGACGCAAAGCAGTGTGAACGCAGCGAAGGGTAATTTTGACGGACCGCGGCAGGATTATCAGATCGATGCTAACGATCAGCTTGTGACGAGCAAGGATTATCGAAGCGTGGTGGTTGCTTATCGAAACGGCGCTCCGGTGATGCTGACGGATGTAGCGAAGATTGTTGATGGAGTGGAGAACAACAATCTGGCGGCATGGATGGGGCAGTCCAAAGACGGCTCACTGACGCCGGCGGTTATTGTAAATGTGCAGCGGCAGCCGGGTGGCAACACGATTACGGTCGTGAAGAGCATCAAGAAATTGCTGCCGCAGTTAAAGACGAATCTGCCTGCAGGCATTGATGTTACGACGCTGACTGATCTTACGACCCCGATTCAGGCATCGGTGGATGATGTTGAGTTTGAGCTGGGTTTGACTGTCGCTCTGGTGGTGATGGTCATCTTCCTGTTTTTGCGCAACCTTTACGCAACGATCATTCCGAGCGTTGCGGTGCCGTTGTCATTGATCGGTACGCTGGCTGCGATGTACGTGCTGGGCTACAGCCTGGATAACCTTTCGCTGATGGCGTTGACGATCTCGACGGGATTTGTGGTCGATGACGCGATCGTGATGGTTGAGAATATTTCGCGTTATCTCGAAGAGGGTGAGTCGCCCATGCAAGCGGCGCTGAAGGGCGCTGAGCAGATTGGTTTCACGATTGTGTCGTTGACCATGTCGCTGATTGCAGTGTTGATTCCATTGCTGTTTATGGGCGATGTAGTGGGCAGGCTGTTCAGAGAGTTTGCGGTAACTCTGGCCGTGACGATTATCGTTTCCGCCGTGGTTTCGCTGACTTTGACGCCGATGATGGCATCGCGAATCCTGAAGCACAATCCAGAAGCGCAGCAAGGGCGTTTCTATCGTGCGTCTGAGCGTGTGTTTGAAAGCATGATTGCGTTTTATGGGAGGACGCTGAAGTTTGTGCTGCGATATCAGACGATTACGCTTTTGATCGCTCTTGCGACGCTGTTGCTTACGGTATTTCTGTACATCATTATTCCGAAGGGATTCTTTCCGGTTCAGGATACCGGTGTCATCCAAGGGATTTCGCAGGCGCAACAGACGATTGGTTCGAAATCGATGTCGGAAAGGCAGCAGGAGATCGCGAAGATCATTTTGCAGGATCCTGCGGTGGAGAGTTTGTCATCGTTCATTGGGGCGGACGGGACGAATATTACGGTAAACAGCGGAAGATTGTCGATCAACCTGAAGCCGCTGGATCAGCGTGACCGGAATGCTTCTAACGTGATTCGTAGGCTGCAGGGCAAGTTGCGCGATGTGAAGGATATTCAGCTCTTTATGCAGCCGGTGCAAAACATTACGATTGACGATCGCGTGAGCCGCACTCAGTACCAGTACACGCTGGAAGATCCGGACCAGAATGAGTTGAATGAGTGGACGAACCAGTTTGTGGATCGTCTGAAGGGGCTACCTGAACTGGAGGATGTGGCCACTGACCAGCAAATGGGCGGCTTGGCGGTGTCGCTGGTCATCGATCGACTCACAGCATCAAGGCTTGGGGTCGCGCCAACTACGATTGATAACACGTTATACGACGCCTTTGGTCAGCGGCAGGTCAACACGATGTACACGCAGCTCAACCAGTATCACGTGGTGCTGGAAAGCGACCCGTTGTTCCAGCAAGACCCGAAGATTCTGGATCATCTTTATCTTCAAAGCAACTCTTCTGCGGGAGCGAGTGGAGCAGCAGCTACATCGAGCGGCGCGACGGGTTCTACGTCCGCGGGCTCCAATGCATTAACGACATCGGCTCTCTATACGCCGTCTGCCAACACTCTTGCACCGGCCGCGAATGCGCTTACTTCGAGCACTGTTACGTCAAACTTGAGCAGGGGAGCGGGATCAGCTGGCACAAACAGCTCGATGATGAGCAATGCGGTTCCGTTCAGCGCGTTTTCTCACTTTGAGACTACGACGGAGCCGCTCTCGATTACGCACCAAGGACAGTTTCCTGCGATTACCGTTTCTTTTAATCTTGCCCCAGATGCTGCGCTGGGCAACGCGATCAACGCAGTCGATAAGGTTCAGAAAGATATGCATATGCCCGCGAGCCTGCAGGCAGATTTTCAGGGAACAGCTGCTTCATTTCGCAACTCGCTCTCGAATATGCCGCTGTTGATTCTGGCTGCGCTGGTGACTGTGTACATCGTGCTGGGTGTGTTGTATGAGAGCTTCATTCATCCGATCACGATTTTGTCTACGCTGCCATCTGCAGGCGTAGGGGCGTTTCTTTCGCTGATTCTCTTCAAGCAGGACCTGAGCGTGGTGGCGATCATTGGACTGGTTTTGTTGATCGGCATTGTGAAGAAGAATGGCATTATGATGGTTGACTTCGCGCTGGATGCGGAGCGAAATCAGGGAAAGAACTCGACTGATGCGATCTACGAGGCATGCCTGCTGCGATTCCGTCCGATCATGATGACTACGATGGCGGCGTTGCTCGGTGGCCTGCCGCTTGCGTTTGGACAAGGTATCGGGTCAGAGCTGCGCAGGCCGCTTGGTATTGCGATGGTGGGCGGATTGCTGGTGAGCCAGGTGCTGACCCTTTACACGACTCCGGTCATTTACATCTTCTTTGACAAGCTGGCACAGCGATTCTCGCGCAAGCGAAGCGGGTCAGTTGCAGGCGGCGAGACACAAGCAGCGGAGCCGGCATGAACATCTCCGCGCCATTTATTCGCCGGCCGGTAGCAACGACGCTGATTACAGTGGCGATTGCGATTGCGGGCGCAATTGCGTTTAATGTGTTGCCGGTTTCTCCACTGCCGCAGGTCGATTTTCCGACGATTTCTGTTGGGGCGGCTTTGCCGGGCGCGAGCGCGGACATTATGGCATCGTCTGTCGCCACTCCGCTTGAGCGACAGTTTGGGCATATTGCAGGCGTGACGGAGATGACGTCGCAGAGCAGCCTTGGCACAACCTCCATAACGATTCAGTTTGATTTGAGCCGGGATATCAACGGGGCAGCACGCGATGTTGAGGCTGCCATCAATGCTGCGCGTACGTATCTGCCGGCGAACCTGCCTTCGAATCCGACATATCGCAAGGTCAACCCGGCAGATTCGCCGATTATTATCATCGGCCTGACTTCGGATAAGTACGGCACGGACAAGTTATACGACGAAGCTTCGACGGTAATTCAGCAGAAGATTTCGCAGATTGAGGGCGTTGGACAGGTCAATGTTGGCGGCGGTGCTTTGCCGTCGGTGCGCGTGGAGGTGAATCCGACCAAGCTGGCCAGCCATGGGCTTACGATGGCGAATCTGCAAGCTGTGTTGAGCATACAGAATTCGAACCTGGCCAAAGGGCAGATCTCGAACGGAAGCTTCTCAGCGGATATTGTGTCCAATGGGCAGATTTCGCACGCCGATGAGTATAAGCCGATTATTGTGGGCTACAACAATGGCGCGGCTGTGCGTCTGCAAGATGTTGCCGATGTGGTTGACTCAGTACAGAACGTGCGCACGGCAGGATACCTTAACGGAATACATTCGGTTACGCTGATCATCTTTCGTCAGCCGGGTGCAAACATCATTGACACGGTTGATCGCGTGGATGCGCAGATGGATTCGATACGGGCGTCGATTCCGAAGGGCATTGACGTAACCAAGGTGCTGGATCGAACGACTACGATTCGGGCTTCAGTCAAAGATGTGGAACGAACGCTGACGCTGTCGGTGATCCTGGTTATTATTGTCGTCTTCATCTTTCTGCGCAATTGGCGCGCGACCCTCATTCCGGCTGTTGCGGTGCCGGTTTCGCTGATTGGCACGTTTTCAGTGATGTATCTGTTTGGGTATAGCATCGACAATCTTTCGCTGATGGCGCTTACAATTTCGACGGGCTTTGTAGTTGACGACGCGATCGTTGTGATGGAGAACATCACGCGTCACATGGAAGAAGGAATGGAGCCCTTTGCGGCGACGCTGAAGGGTGCGAAGGAGATTGGTTTTACTGTCTTTTCGATCAGCATGTCGCTGATCGCGGTGTTCATTCCCATTCTGCTAATGGGCGGAATTGTTGGGCGGCTCTTTCGTGAATTTGCGGTGACGCTATCAACGGCGATTGTTGTGTCGATGGTAATTTCGCTGACGACGACGCCAATGATGTGCGCGCACTTTCTGAAGCACAAGCCAAGAGAGAAGCACGGCCGGATTTACATCGCGACGGAGCGATTCTTCGATTGGGTGCTGTCGCTCTACCGACGAAGTCTTCACTGGTGCCTGGATAACTACATTCTTGTTCTCGTAGTGTTGCTGCTGACGATAGCGCTGAATGTTGTGCTGGTGATCAAGATTCCGAAGGGGTTCTTTCCGCAACAGGATACTGGCACCATGGGCGGTGGTATTCAGGGACCGCAGGACGCTTCATTTCAGGTGATGAACGATTCGATTCAGCGCATCAGCAAGGTGGTGAAGAGCGATACGGCAGTACAGAACATGATCTCGTTTACTGGCGGTCAGGGCGCGTCGAACACCGGATTTATTTTCATTGCCTTGAAGCCGCTCGACGAGCGCAAGGTCAGCGCGCCGGAGGTGATCAACAGGCTGCGTCCAAAGTTGAATCGACTGCCGGTGGCGTCGGTGTTTCTGCAGGCTTCTCAGGATCTTCGCATTGGAGGACGCGGCAGCAGTGCTCTATACCAGTACACAATCCAGGCGGACAACACTGCCGATCTGGCGCTTTGGGGACCCCGTTTGCTGGCTGAGATGAAGAAGTTACCGGGGCTGCAGGATGTGAATTCAGATCAACAGAATGGCGGGTTGGACGAGTATCTGACGTATGATCGCGTGACGGCTGCGAGGTTGGGGCAGACCGTGCGTTCGCTCGACGCGGCGCTATATGGTGCGTTTGGGCAGTCGCAGGTGTCGGTGATTTACACGCAGCTCAATCAGTACTACGTGGTGCTTGAAGTTGCACCGGAATATTGGCAGAGTCCGGAGGGATTGAAGAATGTCTATTTCCATCCTCAGGGCAGCAGCAGTGTCACGGCAAGCGGCAACAGCCCACTGTTTACAATGGCGACGAACAAGTCGGGTACGATTCCTCTTTCTTTGAATCACACGGGATTGTTTCCTTCGGTAACGGTGTCGTTCAATCTTGCGCCGGGTGTTTCGCTCAGCGATGCGACGCTTGCCATCGAACAGATGCAACAGCGGCTTGGAACGCCGACGACTGTGCACGGATTTTTCGCGGGGACCCTGCTGGCTTATCAACAATCCCTGGGCACCGAACCGATGCTGGTGGTGACTGCGCTGCTCGCGGTTTACATTGTGCTGGGTGTGCTCTACGAGAGCCTGGTGCATCCGCTGACGATTATTTCCACGCTGCCGTCGGCGAGCGTGGGCGCGATGCTGGCTTTGATGCTGTTCAAGGTTGACCTCAACATCATCTCGATTATCGGCATCGTATTGTTGATAGGGATTGTGAAGAAGAATGCGATTATGATGATCGACTTTGCACTGCAGGCCGAGCGCGATGGAGGAATGTCAACGGAAGACGCGATCTTTGAAGCATGCATGTTAAGATTTCGGCCGATTTTGATGACGACGATGGCGGCTCTGTTTGGCGCGCTGCCGCTGGCATTTGGAACGGGAACGGGATCGGAGCTGCGGCGGCCGCTGGGTATCACTATTGTTGGCGGATTGCTGATGAGTCAGGCTCTTACACTGTTCACTACGCCGGTTGTGTATCTGACATTTGATCGCTGGCGATTGAAGATTCAGGGCAAAGAACGTGACACGTTTCACCCGGAAGAGCCGTTGCCTTCTGAGGGAGATTGATCGATTGACTACGGATGTATACGCGATGAGCAAACAACTCTTGAAGACGATCCTTCCAATGATGGCTATGCTTTTTACAGCCGGCTGCATGGTGGGACCGAAGTACCAGACGCCTCCAGCAACGGCGCAGGCACCGCCCGCTTCGTACAAGGAATCGCCAACACAATTTCCGCCCGCGGAGGGCTGGACGGTAGCGCAGCCTCAGGATGAAATGCTGCGAGGGAAGTGGTGGGAGATTTACAACGATTCGGAGCTGAGCTCGCTGGAAGAACAGCTGAACGTCAACAATCAGAACATCAAGCAGGCGTTTGAGAATTTCATGGCGGCGCGTGCGTTGATCGCTGAGGCTCATGCCCAACTGTACCCGACGATCGCCATCGGTCCTTCTTACAGCCGCTCACGTGGATCGGCCAACACTGGAACCGTGACCAACACCGTGGCGTCGAACGGCGCTCACGCTGCTTCGCTGAACACGCTTCCATTGACCATCTCGTGGGAGCCGGATCTGTGGGGCAGGGTGCGGAATACGATCCGCAATGCACAGTACAACGCGCAATTGACTGCGGCAGATCTGGAGAACGAACGATTAACCGAACAAGCTCTGCTCGCGACTACGTTTTTTGAGATTCGCGGACAGGACGCGCTTATCCAACTGTTTCAGGACACGGTTGAACAGGACCAGAAGGCGCTCGATCTAGCCAAGGCGCGCTACGAGACTGGAGTGGATACCGAGATATCGGTGGTTGAAGCTCAGAACACGCTGCAGAATGCGCAGGCCGGGTTGACGAATCTTGGCATTGCGCGGGCGCAGTTTGAGCACTCGATCGCGATGCTGATCGGGGCGAATGCGTCCCAATTCAGCATACCGAATCGGGCGCTGAAGGCAGTACCGCCTCCGGTGCCGATTGGAATACCGTCGGAACTGCTGCAGAGACGGCCAGATATTGCGGCAGCGGAACGTAATATGGCGGCGGCCAATGCACAGATTGGAGTTGCGGTTGCCGCGTTTTATCCCAGCCTTGATCTCAGCGCAGGCGGAGGCTTTGAAAGCTCGACGTTCAAGCACTTGTTCGATTTGGCAAGCCGCACCTGGTCTGTGGGTGGGACAGTCAATGAAACGATCTACGATGCGGGGCTTCGACGCGCAACCGTGAATCAGTTTATTGAGACCTACAACGCGGACGTGGCGGGGTACCGGCAGACGGTGTTGACAGCCTTTGAGCAGGTAGAAGATGCTCTGGCGTCGCTGCGGATTTTGTCGCAGCAGATGAAGCAGCAGGAAGACGCCGTGCACTCGGCGCAGCGCTTTGTTGAGCTGGAGATGGGCCGCTATCAGACGGGGATCGATCCTTATGTGAACGTGGTGACCGCGCAGAATACGCTGCTCAGCGATCAACAGGCTTTGACGAGCCTGCACACCCAGCATATGACTGCCTCGGTGCAGTTGATTGAGGCGCTGGGTGGGGGATGGGATCGGTCGCAGTTGCCGAGTACCGGGGATGTTTCGAAGAAGCTGACCGCTTCGGAGACGACGATTCAGAGATAGTTAGACTCAATAAAAAGAAGGCCGCTGCGTCCCGTGATTGCAGCGGCCTTTTTCAATGGTATTCGCGTAAATTACATGCCGTTCTGGCTGCTCTGATCGGTGTGCAGCACGCGGTAGGTTGCGCCGCCTCTCGACCAGACGAGGAGCAGGATGTCTTTGCCGGCGGGTGCGGAGTGGACTTCGCTCGCGAACTTGTCGGCGCTGGAGACGGCATGGTGGTTGACTTCGACGATGACATCACCGGGAGCGATGCCTGCGTCTTCAGCCGGGCTGGCGGGACGGACGTTCTGAACTGCTGCTCCGGTTACAGTTTTGGGCAGGTTGAGCTGCTCGCGCATCTCAGGAGTGATGTCATTGACGGCGAGACCGAGCTTGCCGCCCTGGTGGGGAGCTGAGTCGGAGTTGTCCGCTACCTGCGCGTCGCCGTGGAACTCGCCGACCTTGATATGGACGGTCTGTTCCTTGCCATCGCGAAGAATGCCGAGCGAGATCGTGGTTCCGGGCGAGACTTGGCTTACCGCGACCTGGAGTGCGCCGCCATTGACGATCTTGTTTCCGTTTAGCTCACGAAGAACATCCCCCCCCCCTGAGTCCGCCCTGGGCTGCCGGGGAGTCAGGCGTGACCTGGCTGACGATGGCTCCGGAGGCGTCGGGAAGATTGAAGAAGTTGGCGTTTTCAGGGGTGACGTCGTTCATGCTGATGCCGAGATAGCCGTGGTGCACGGTGCCGTCTTTGATGAGCGCGTCAGCGGAGGCTTTGACGATCTGTGAGGGGATAGCGAAGCCTGCACCCGCGAAGGAGCCGCTGTTGGAGATGATGAAGGTGTTGATGCCGATAAGCTCACCGTGGGCGTTTACGAGCGGACCGCCGGAGTTGCCCTGGTTGATGGCAGCGTCGGTCTGGATGTAGGCGCCGGGCTTACGCGGGTCATCAGTGTACGGGTTGGGACGATTGACGGCGCTAACGATTCCGCGCGTGACCGAGAACTGGAAGTAACCGAATGGGCTTCCGAAGGCGAGCACGGTCTGGCCGGGATGCAGCTTGGTGGAATCTCCCCAGGCGACGCTGGGCAGGTTGGTGGCGTTGACCTTGATGACGGCGAGGTCATTGAGCTTGTCTACGCCGATCAGCTTCGCAGGAAGGATACGACGATCGTTGAGGGTGACGCGGATTTGGGTCGCGCTGTCGACGACGTGGTCGTTGGTTACGATATAGCCGTCGGGGGAGATGATGATGCCACTGCCGATGCCGTGGACGATCTGTTGTTGCTGAGGCATGCGGTTACCCCGGCCCAATGGTCCATTTGGTCCGAAGAAGCGCTCGAATCCCGGCGGAATCCCTTGAGGAGCGCCAGAGTCTTGATCATCGCCGCTGAGTTCGTGTTCCGAGGAGCCTTTTGCAGTGACGGAGACGTTCACGACAGCGGGGGTTACGCGAGCTGCGACCTGCTCGACCGCGTTGTCGAGAGCGACTAGTGAGGAGACGCTGTTGTC